>ERZ795054.543-NODE-543-length-46154-cov-6.724961_pt1 | contig 46154 bp, 54 predicted proteins | sample MGYA00375138_ERZ795054 | MGnify/ENA primary metagenome ERZ795054 (study PRJEB30183, sample SAMN05720215) | anaerobic digester metagenome | isolation source: active sludge of municipal wastewater-treating anaerobic digesters | place: USA | collected 2014-12-23 ... | reverse complement strand
CAGTGGTCAATCGCAACGGGGTCAAGCAGATTCTCCGATTAGACCTGGAGCCGCAAGAGCAGGAAGCTTTTCGGAAATCCGCCGAAGCGGTCAAGGGAGTTATTAAAGCCGCAGGACTGTGATATAATATGCCCATGGACACGAATATCCTGCATAACATCAGCTATGGAATGTATATCGTCTGCGCCAACCGGGCGGAAAAGCTCAACGGCCAGATCGTCAATACCCTGTTTCAAATCACCAACTCTCCGATAACCCTGGCCGTCAGCATCAATAAGAACAACCTCACGCATGAGTATATCCGTGCCGGCAAGCGTTTTTCCGCATCGATCCTGTCGGAAGAAACCCCGCTTGCCTTTATCGGCGCGTTCGGATTCAAGAGCGGCCGGGAGACGGATAAATTCGTGAACGTGCAGTATAGAATTCTGGAATCCGGCTGTCCGGCAGTTCTGGATTACGCCGTGGGTTATCTTGAAGCTAAAGTCATCTGCGAGTTTGACTGCGGAACGCATACCGTATTCCTGGGAGAGATGGTGACTGCGGAAGTAACCGGAGCCGGCCGGGTAATGACCTATGATTATTACCATCAGGTCAAGCGCGGCACGACCCCTCCGTCGGCTCCGACCTATATGCGAATCGCAGCCGCAACTGCTGCCGGGCCGGCAATGCCAAAATACCGCTGCACGGTCTGCAATTATATCTATGACCCGGCGCTGGGAGATCCCGATAGCGGGGTCGCTGCGGGCACCCCGTTTGCGGAACTACCTGATAACTGGTCATGTCCTGTGTGCGGCGTGGACAAGACCAAATTCGTGCCGGTCGAATAATCGCTACGTCGCGCAGGCGCAGGCGACGCCGTATGTCGCCGGAAAGAGGTGAATGATGAAGCCGATCGAACTCAAGAAAGGTATTTACTGGGTGGGGGTGGTGGATTGGAACGTGCGCTCTTTTCACGGCCATACCTATACTACCAAGCGCGGCACTACTTATAACGCCTATCTGATCGTAGATGAGAAGATTTGTCTGGTGGATACGGTATTCGGACCGTTCGCCGGGGAAATGATCGCGCGCATTCGCGAGATCGTAGACCCGGCCAGGATAGATTATATTATCGCCAACCATGTGGAGACCGATCATTCCGGCGCGCTTCCGGCATTGATGCGGCTCTGTCCGCAGGCTATAGTTCTCGGGACGGAAAAATGCAAAGAAGGCCTCTATAAGCATTATTTCGGCGACTGGACTTTTCAGGTGGTCAAAACCGGGGATACGCTGTCTCTGGGCAAACGCTCTCTAACCTTCATGGAAGCGCCCATGATCCACTGGCCGGACAGCATGTTCACGTATTGCCCGCAGGAAGAACTGCTTTTGCCTAACGACGCGTTCGGTCAGCACCTGGCTTCGTCCGAACGTTTTGACGACGAGGTGGACCAGTGCGCGCTGATGGATGAAGCTAAAACCTACTACGCCAATATTCTCTGGCCGCTGTCTACGCTTATCCTGCGTAAACTCGAAGAAGTCCGGAAACTCGATCTGGCCATCAGCATGATCGCTCCCAGTCACGGGATCATCTGGCGCAAGGATCCCCTGAAGATCGTCCATGCCTATGCCGCCTGGGCAAAGCAAGAACCCGCAGATAAAGTTGTGATCGCCTACGAAACCATGTGGGGCGCTACGGAAAGAATGGCCCGCGCTATCTCCGAGGGATTGCGTGACGCCGGAGTGGAGTTCGCGCTGTATAATGTCGCCGAAACCGACCGCACCCAGGTGATCACCGAAATGCTCGACGCCAAAGGTTTTCTTTTCGGTTCATCCACCCATGATAACGACATGCTGCCGGCTATCGCCGGGTTCCTGGAACTGGTTAAAGGGTTCAAGCCCAAGAAACGCCTTGCCGGAGCATTCGGCTCATACGGCTGGGCCGGCGGAGCGGTTAAAGAGATCGAGGCAGTGGTAAAAGAAGCCGGGATCGAACCGGCACTGCCGTCGTTGGGGATCAGATTCATGCCGGATGAGAAAGAATTGAAAGCGTGTTATCAGTTCGGCGTTGACTTCGGCATGAAAATCAAAGGAGGATGATCTATGGATAAGTACCGCTGCACGGTATGTGGCTACATCTATGACCCGGCCACGGGCGATCCGGATAACGGGATCGAGCCGGGCACGCCGTTCGAGAAGGTTCCCGCTTCCTGGGTGTGTCCGGAATGCGGGGTGGGTAAAGATATGTTCGAGAAGGTTTAACAGTGAGGTCTCTATGGCAGAAATGAAAGATCTGTTTCAGTCCGCTGACTGGAAAAAAGAAAAGCATGTGCCGGTGATCGAATGTCCGGAGAAGGTCAAGAAGGGCGAGTTTTTTCTGGTTACGGTTTCGGTGGGCAAAGAGATACCGCATCCCAATACCACCGAACACCATATCCGCTGGATCGAAGTTTATTTTGCTCCGGAAGGCGAGAAATTCCCTTATCAGATCGGACGGGCAGAGTTCAGCGCTCACGGCGAGTCAGCCGCCGGGCCGAACATGAGCACGGTGTATACGTTCCCGCAGGCAACGATAAGCTTCAAAACCGAGAAGCGAGGTGTCATTCTGGCCGGTTCGTACTGCAATATCCACGGTTTGTGGCAGAGCAGCCAGCCGCTGGAGGTCGGTTAAGATCATATGAAACGGCTCACCGAAGAGGTCGCGCGTTTTTTCCGGAAACAGGGGTTTGTGCTGGTGGCTACCATTGATGCCTCCGGCTATCCGCATACTTCCTGCAAAGGCATCCTGCGCATCAGCCGTGACGGCAGAATTTATCTCATCGACGCTTATATGCGTCGGACGTTCGCTCATCTGAAAAGAAACTCCCGTATGAGCATTACTGCGGTAGAAGAACACGATTTCAGCGGTTACTGCTTGAAAGGCAAAGCGCGGATCATCCCTATCCGGTCTTTGAGCCGCCGGCTGCACGCCATCTGGGAGCGCAAGATCACCGAGCGCATTACCACCAGGATTATCCGTAATTTGCATGAAGGGAAAGGCCATCCCGCCCATCCGGAATCCCAGTTGCCCCGGCCGGAATATGTGTTCGTGATGGACGTCGAAGAAATCGTCGATCTTGCGCCGGCAGCCAGCAAGAAGGAAGAGTGAGAAAGGAGGACCAGCGGTGCCCAAGAAAGTGACTGTTTATAGCACTCCTACCTGTCCGTATTGCACGCGGGCCAAGCAGTTCCTGACCGACAACCGGATCGCGTTCGACAATGTCGACGTTTCCGTTGACACCGGGAGGGCGGAGGAAATGATCCAGAAATCCGGACAGATGGGCGTGCCGGTTCTTGACATCGACGGAGAAATTATCGTGGGGTTTGACCGGGAGCGGATTCAGCGGGCTCTGGGTTTGACATAGGGAGAGAGAGTATGCTTGATTTGATTATTATCGGCGCCGGGCCGGCGGGGATCACCGCGGCCATTTACGCCGCCCGCAAGAAGATGAATTTCGTAATCATCAGTCGCGACGTTGGCGGGCAGACTGCCTGGAGCGGCGGCGTGGAAAACTATACCGGCTATCAGTTCATTCCCGGGATCGAGCTGGTGGCGAAATTCGAGGAGCACATGAAGACTTTCGCTGTTCCGCTGCATGAAGGTGAATCCGTGCAGGAGCTTATGCGTCAGCGGGACATGTTCGTCGTGCGTACGGATAAAACCGAGTATCAGGCGCGGACGGTGATCGTCGCTTCAGGCAAACAATCCAGAGAGTTGGGCGTGCCGGGTGAAAAAGAGTTCAGGAATAAAGGGCTGACCTATTGCGCCACCTGCGACGGCCCGCTCTTCGCCAATAAAGATGTAGCGGTTATCGGCGGCGGTAACTCTGCTCTGGATGCGGCGTTGCAATTGATGCGTATCGCCCGGCGGGTATATCTGATCAATATCGCCGCCGAGCTGACCGGCGACTCTGCTATTGCGGAGAAGCTCAAGAACGCTTCCAATGTCGCCATCTACAATAATGCCCGGATCACTTCAGTCAACGGGGCCCAGATGGTCGCCGGCATTACGGTTCAGAAAGCGGCGCTGGTGGATTTTTTACCGGTGCAGGGGGTGTTTGTGGAAATCGGGTTGATTCCCAGCGCGGAGTTCATCCGCGACGTGCGCAAGAACGAATACGGAGAGATCATGGTTAATTGTAAGAGCGAAACCGACGTGCCGGGGTTGTTTGCGGCCGGGGACGTGACCGATGTGCCGGCAAAACAGATCATTGTCGCTGCCGGTGAGGGGGCCAAAGCCGCATTGAGCGCCTTTCATTATGTAGCCATCCACAGTTTCTAAGCCGCCGCGCAACTCGTGCTCATGAAAAACGCACTCCGGGGATTCTATTTCATTACCGACGCCGGTTCCAGCCGGGCCGGGATAATCAGCGACGCGCGTAATGCGCTGGCCGCAGGCGTGGGCGTGGTGCAGTTGCGTGAGAAGCACGCTTCGCTGCGCCAGATGTATGCGCAGGCCTGTGCGCTCAAACGCCTGTGTGATCACGCCGGTCGGACGCCGGGCCATCCGCGACCGCTCCTGTTGATCAATGACCGGGTCGATCTGGCGCTGGCGGTAGGCGCGGACGGAGTGCATCTGGGGCAGGACGATATGCCGGTGTCTCGGGCCAGGCGGCTCCTGGGGCCGGAGAAGATCGTCGGATTAAGCGTCGGGACGCTGGAGCAGGCACACAGAGCGCTGCAGGAACATATCGACTATATGGCGGTTGGTCCGATATTTGCCACCGCGATCAAACCGGATGCTCCTGCTGTCGGTCTGGAATTGGCGCGCCGGGTCAGGCGTATCACCGCTTTGCCGCTGGTGGCGATCGGCGGCATCACTCCGGAGAATGCCTCTTTGGTGATCGCTGCCGGCGCGGACGCAGTCTGCGCGTTACGCGCGGTTGGCGCAGCGGCGGATGTGAAAGCCCGGGTAGAGGCATTCCAATCGCTGTTTTGTCTCCGGGAGAGAGGGCGCGAGGATGGTTGGTAATACCGCTCACCCGCGGTCCTGCGGACAGCTGTTCCTCATTTTCTGCAAGATTTCTCTTTTTACGGTAGGCGGTGGCCTGGCGATGCTCCCTTTTGTGGAGCGGGAAGTGGTCAAGCGCCGTAACTGGGTCAGCGAAGACGAGTTTCTGGATATTCTCGGTATTTCCCAGTCCATGCCCGGTGTAATGATCGTCAATGTGGCCACTACCGTCGGCTTTAAGGTCGCCGGCAAGCGGGGAGCCTGCAGCGCTTTCCTCGGTACAGTTATCCCCCCGTTTGTCTCCATCCTGATCGTGGCGCATTATTTCTTGTTGATCAAAGACAATGTCTGGATAGCCAGAGCGCTCAACGGTATCCGACCGGCGGTGATTGCTCTGGTGGTCATGCCGATACTCTCTCTGTCCCGCGCGGCTCTATCCGATAAGAAAAGCCTTCTTGTTCCGGCAGCGGTTGCGGGTCTGATCCTTTTCGGCGCGCCGCCGGTTTATGTGCTGCTGGGGGGGATAGCGATTATCCTCGCGGTTGTTCTGCGAAAGGGGCGCGGATGATCCGACTGATTTTGCTGGCTTTCAGTTTCGTCAAGATCGGGATTCTGGGTTTTGGCGGTGGATATGCGATGATCCCGTTGATCCAGCGTGAAGTTCAGCAGTTCGGGATAGTCGGCGGGGAATTCATCGATATCCTGGCGCTTTCCCAGATGACTCCCGGGCCGATCGGCATCAACACCGCGACCTATACCGGCTATAAAGTCGCCGGGTTCACGGGTGCGGCTGTCGCTACTGTATCCAATGTTCTGCCTACGTTCGCGCTGATGCTGGTCGCGGCGCATTTTTTCTACGCTTTTCGCGCCAATCGCCGGGTTGAGCTTTTTTTCAGGCTGGCCCGGCCGTTGTTTATCGGCTTGATCGCTTCCAGCGCTTTGTTGATGATGCGGGATATCCGCATCTGGCAGGATTATAAAGCTTGTGGTATATTCCTGGCGGTTTTTGTGTTATTATACAGGTACAGGTTTTCTTTCTGGATGGTGTTTATTCTTTCCGGCGCTGCCGGGCTACTATTCTATTAACTATGCACCGCATCATTTTCTCTCTGGGGCCGGTTACCGTCTACGCCTACGGAGCGATGCTGGCCGTCGCTTTTATCGCCGGCGCGCTGCTGGCGTGCCGCAGGGCGCACGCCCGGGGTATCGATCAGAACCGGATTGTCGATCTGGTCTTTGTCGTAATGATCTCCAGCCTGGTCGGCGCGCGGCTGCTCTTTGTGCTTTTGAACTGGCAGTATTACCGGCAGGCCTGGCCGGATATATTCAAGCTCTGGGAAGGCGGCCTGGTTTTTTACGGCGGATTGATCGCGGCCGTCATCGCCGCCCGGGTGTATCTGCGCAACAAGCAGTTGCCGGCAGGAAAGATACTTGATATAATGAGTCCTTCCCTCGGCCTGGGGATCTTTTTCGGCCGCCTGGGTTGTTTCTTGAACGGCTGTTGTTATGGCCGGATTTCCTCTGCCTGGGGCGTGAGTTTTCCGGCCACGGATAATCCGCCGGTATTCGCCCAGCAGGTTATGGACGGGTTGATCTCCGGCAGCGCCGCATGCTCTTTGCCGGTCATCCCCACGCAACTCTATGACGCAGGCGCGGGGCTGATCCTGTGTCTGGTCTTACTGGCTATCGACCGCAAGCGGCGGTTTGACGGATTTCTTTTCGGGATGCTGGTGCTGCTGTATGCCGCGGCGCGGTTTATCACCGAATCGTTGCGCTATTACGAACCGGGAGCGCATGTCGCCGGGTTTACCGTTTCGCAGTGGGTGAGTATCGGTTTAGGGGTTTGGGCAGGCATATTCCTTTTAAGAGGGCTAAAACGCCATGGAGATTCTACAGTTAAAGAACATCGGTCTTAAGCTGGGAGAAAAACAGGTGCTTAACGGTTTGACCTTGTCTGTCAAATCCGGGAGTATCCATTCTATCCTGGGGATCAATGCCGCCGGAAAATCCAGCCTGGCGTTTTTGATCATGGGGTGTGCCGGCTATCAGCCCCAATCCGGACAGATATTTTTCAAGAATGAAGATATTACGCGGCTGGCCATACATCAGCGCGCCCAGAAAGGCCTGACCCTGGCCTGGCAGGAACCGGCGCGTTTTGAAGGATTGACCGTGCAGGATTATATCGCCGCGGGCATGAAGGAGAAAAACCATCGCAGCATCGAAGAAGCGCTGGCCATGGTCTTGCTTGACCCGCCGGCGTATCTGCAGCGGCTGGTGGACAAGACCTTGAGCGGCGGCGAGCGCAAGCGCATCGAGCTGGCGGCGGTGTATGCCATGCATCCCGAACTGGTAGTCCTGGATGAGCCGGATTCAGGCATTGATATCCTGGCTCTGGACAATATCATCGCGCTGATCAAGGGATTGAAAAAACAGGGGACGACGGTGATATTGATCACGCACCGCGAGGAAGTTTCGGAGATCGCGGATGTGACTTCATTGATGTGTTCGGGTTGTATCGTGCAGGAAGGAAAGCCCAGAGAGGTGGGGCGGCGTTTCAAGTCGCGCTGCATTCCCTGCCCGACCAAGATTTTCCCCTCCGCAGGCGAGGGCAAAGCAGCAATGGCGAGGGACTGATGCAAGATTATGAATTGATGTTAGACGCGTACAGCCAGGCCGGCGGGACTCCCGAAGTATTCAAAGATTCCGACATGGCGCATCTGGTGATCCATAAGAATAAAGTCATCGGCAGTCACCTGGTGCCGGGATTAGTGTTGGTGCCCACGGAGACCGCTACCGGGGTGGATATCGAGATGACGGTGGAAAAAGGCTGCAAACTCGAGAAAACCGTGCATCTGTGTTTCGGCGTGTTGCCCAGGGAAGGTTTGCAGGAGATCGTGATCAAAGCGCATATCCAGGACGGAGCCGGTATCAAACTGCTGGCGCATTGCGTTTTCCCCAATGCGGTCAAAGTGGTGCACAGGATGGATGCGGATATCGTGCTGGGGGATGACGCTTTCTACGAATACAACGAAGTGCATTATCACGGACCAAGCGCCGGGGTTCAGGTGATCCCGCGAGCCCGGTTTACCGTGGGCAAGAACAGCCGGCTGGCCACGAATTTCTCACTGGTGCACGGCCGGGTCGGCGTATTCGACCTGGATTACGAAATTACGGTGATGGATAATTCTGTGCTGGAGATGAACGCCAAGATCTACGGGTACGGCGACGACGTGATCCGCCTGAAAGAAGGCGGCAGGTTGCTGGGCCGGGGTGCTAGGGGGTTGATCAAGAGCCGCATCGCGGTTAAAGATAACGCCCAGAGCGAGGTGGTCAACGAATTGACCGCGGACGCTCCGGATTCCCGGGGACACGTGGATTGCATTGAGATCATCCAGGGCCATGCCCGGGCCAGAGCCGTTCCTATCGTGTCCGTGAACAATGAATTTGCCCAGGTCACCCATGAAGCGGCTATCGGACGGGTGGATAAAAAACAGGTGGAGACCCTGATGGCCCGAGGGTTGGATGAAGAGCGGGCCATTGACATCGTGGTTAACGGCATGCTGAAATAGGGAGGGGGAAGAAAAAGGTTCTGTTCCCGGAAATCCTGCCGATACTATTAATGTATTGATTTTGAAGCAGTCTGTGCTATAGTAGTGCAATTTGAAGGCGGTTTGCCGGAGCAATTGTGCCCGGTAACCCCGGTAACTATTAAGGAGGAGAAAGATGGGAAGTTTCGATTTTCTGATTCTGGCCCCGGTAGGCTCGATCTTCGCTTTGGGATTCGCTTTCTACCTGGCCATGTCCGTCCTGAAACAGGATCAGGGGACTGACCGGATGAAAGAGATCGCTGCGGCGGTACGCGTCGGCGCCCAGGCGTATTTAAAGAGACAGTACCTGGGTGTGTCGATTTTCTTTGCCGCGGTGTTCTGTATTCTGCTGGCCCTGGCCTGGAAAGGTTATCTGGTGATTTTCGTACCCTTCGCTTTTCTGACCGGCGGTTTCTTCTCCGGCCTCTCCGGTTTTATCGGCATGACCATTGCCACGCAAGCGTCCAACCGCACTGCCGCCGCAGCCATGAAATCCCTGAATTCCGGCTTGCGCGTGGCTTTTTCCAGCGGCGCGGTTATGGGGTTGACCGTGGTCGGTTTAGGCCTGCTGGATTTGAGTGTCTGGTATTATTTCCTTAACTGGTATTACGGCGCGCATCCTGCCGCGATCCCGGCGAATATGGACAAGATTGCCGCGATCACTTCGACCATGCTTTGTTTCGGCATGGGCGCCAGCTCGCAGGCGTTGTTCGCCCGCGTGGGCGGCGGAATTTTCACCAAAGCCGCGGATGTCGGCGCGGATCTGGTAGGTAAAGTGGAAGCGGGTATTCCCGAAGACGATCCCCGCAACCCCGCGGTTATTGCCGATAACGTCGGCGATAACGTCGGCGACGTTGCCGGCATGGGCGCTGATCTGTACGAGTCCTATTGCGGTTCGATCGTGGCTACGTCGGCTCTGGGCGTGGCTGCCGGGTTGGGCGTTGCCGGAGTTACCGTACCTATGGTTATGGCGGCAATCGGCGTGTTGGCTTCCGTGGTCGGCACCTTCTTCGTGCAGAGTAAAGAAGACGCCAGCCAGTCGGTATTGCTGGCGGCTTTGCGTAAAGGCGTTTTCACCAGCTCATTCATTGTCGCCATCGCTTCCTATTTTCTGATCAAACATACCCTGGGAGCGGAACATATGGGCGTGTACTGGGCGGTGATCTCCGGCCTGGTTGCCGGCGTATTGATTGGATTGATCACCGAATATTATACTTCCAGCGGTTTTAAGCCCACGCAGACCATCGCGGATTCGGCGGTTACCGGTCCGGCTACCGTGATCATTTCCGGTCTGGCTGTAGGGATGATGTCTACTGCCTGGCCGGTGATCATCGTTTGCGCGTCTATTATGATCAGCTTTTTCGTATCCGGCGGAGCCGCGAATTTCAACTCCGGGCTTTACGGTATCGCAATTTCCGCAGTAGGCATGCTTTCCACTCTGGGTATTACCCTGGCTACCGACGCTTACGGTCCGGTAGCGGATAATGCCGGCGGAAACGCCGAAATGTCGCATCTGCCTCCGGAAGTGCGCAAGCGCACCGACGCTCTGGATTCTCTGGGTAATACCACTGCCGCTACCGGCAAAGGGTTTGCCATCGGTTCCGCGGCATTGACTGCTCTGGCTTTGATCGCGGCGTATCGCGACGAGATCCTGATCAAGTCCGACAAGCTTATCGAGATGAGCCTGATGAACCCACAGGTGTTGATCGGGTTGTTCATCGGCGGCATGCTGCCGTTCTTGTTCTGTTCCATGACCATGCGCGCAGTGGGCCGCGCAGCCGGCAAGATCGTGGTAGAAGTGCGCCGGCAGTTCAAGGAGATCGTGGGTTTGATGGAAGGCAAGGCCAAGCCGGATTATGCCAGCGTGGTGACTATCGCGACTGCGGCCGCGCAGAAAGAAATGGTCCTGCCGGCGTTATTGGCAGTGATCGCTCCGATTGTCGTCGGGATTTTTATCGGCGTGGAAGGGGTGGGCGGTTTGCTCTGCGGCTCTCTGGTAACCGGATTCGTATTGGCGGTGATGATGGCGAATTCCGGCGGCGCCTGGGACAATGCCAAGAAATTTATCGAAGAAGGCCATCACGGCGGCAAAGGCTCCCCGGCGCATAAAGCTGCTGTGGTCGGCGATACCGTGGGCGATCCCTTCAAAGATACTTCGGGACCTTCTTTGAACATCCTGATCAAGCTGATGTCCATGGTTTCCATCGTGTTCGCGGCTTTTATCATCGGTAACACTTTCTTAAAATAAGTCGACGGGTAGTCTCAAGGGCCGGGTTGTTCAGACCCGGCCCTTCATTTTATGAAAGCGCTTTCAAAAAAGTTGGTTTTTTCACTTGAAAACGCTCCCCCTATAGGCTATACTTGGGGTGCACTAAGACATGACCTATGCCACGGTCAAAAGATAGTACAACTTTTGTCGTGGCTTTTTCATTTTCAGGGCATACACTATGCAAGAACCTACATCTTTTCAGGAAAAAAGGAAATTTCCCCGCTACGAGATGGATATGCCCATAGATATTCCGGGCATGGCGGGTTTACGGCTGAAAAATATCAGCGCCAATGGCGTTGGCGTGCTTACCCGCGAGCAGTTGTCTCTGGGCCGGCAGGTCCACATGCAGTTACAGATGCCGGATAACCAGGAGCATGTTCCCTTGCAGGGGCAGGTCGTCTGGATCAACCGTATGGGAGAGAATCAGTTTAGAGCCGGAATCCAGATGCCTCGCGGCCTGTGTAATCCCATTCCTCTTGTTCTGCGCAACATTCTCTATCAAGCCCAGTCCAGGCAACGCGCTGACCGCTGGGCCGCCTTCCAGGCATCTCGAAAAAACTTACCCTAAATTCGGTTTTGTGCTACAATATTTTTCATGGTTAAGAAAAAGATTCTGCTTATTGAAGACAGTATCTTTTTTGCGCAGATGCTCGAAAGCCATCTTCAGGAAAAGGGTTTCGAGGTGATTAAAGCTTCTACCGGAGAAGCCGGTCTGCAGCAGGCCCGGGAGCAGTACCCGGATTTGATTCTGCTGGATTTAGTCCTTCCAACTATCCCAGGAGAGGTTGTCTGTAAAGAATTGAAGAAAGATGAACAGCTGAAAGCAATTCCCGTAGTAATGCTGACTTCGAAAGATTCCGAAGTAGACCGGGTGGTGGGCCGGGTCATCGGTGCGGATTTATACCTGCCTAAGCCTTTTGCTATGAATATGTTGCTTTCGGGAATCGATCGGCTCATCGGCACGGATTAACCTCCTTTCAGATGCAGCTCCTACAGATTTGCTTGGTTTAATCCCGAAGATTTGGTATAATGAATCTATGAAGACTATTGCGGAAATCAACCAGAAAATAAAAAAGGGCGATGTGGTAGTCGTCACTGCCGAAGAGATCATCGACCTGGTAGGTAAAAAAGGCGCACAGAAGGCGGCGCAGGAAGTGGATGTGGTTACTACCGGCACTTTCGGGCCGATGTGTTCTTCGGGCGCTTATTTCAATATCGGTCATTCCAAACCCCGGATAAAGATCGGCGGCGGCATTTGCAAGATCAACGATGTCCCGGCATATACCGGGCTGGCCGCGGTGGATCTTTTCCTGGGAGCTGCTGCGTTGCCGGACGATGATCCGCGGAACAAGGTTTATCCCGGTGAATTCCGCTATGGCGGGGGGCATGTCATCGAGGAAATGGTTGCCGGCAAAGATCTGCGCCTGGAAGCCGTTTCTTACGGAACGGATTGTTATCCCCGCAAGAAGCTGGAAACCATGATCAATATCCGCGATTTGAATGAAGCGGTATTGTTCAATATCCGCAACAGCTATCAGAATTACAATGTTGCGGTCAATCTCTCTGACCGCATGATTTATACCTATATGGGGGCGTTAAAACCGAATCTGGGCAACGCCAACTATTCCTGCGCCGGACAACTTTCTCCCCTCATGAAAGATCCGTACTATAAAACGATCGGCATCGGATCGCGGATCTTTCTGGGCGGCGGCATCGGTTATGTCGCCTGGCACGGGACGCAGCATAATCCCGGGGTACCCAGGAAAGACTGCGGAGCGCCGGCGTGCGGCGCCGGTACGCTGTCGGTGATCGGGGACCTCAAGCAGATGAAGTCGGAATGGCTGCGGGGTACGAGCATGTTCGGTTACGGCGTCAGCCTGGCAGTCGGCATCGGCGTGCCCATTCCCATTCTGAACGCAGAAATCGCCGCTTACGCCGCGATCAAAGATGAAGAGATCTATACGCAGGTGATCGATTATTCGCAGGATTATCCCCAGTTCGAGTCGCGTAAGCTTGGCGAAGTCAATTATGCCCAGTTGCGCAGCGGCACTATCGTGGTCAACGGCAGAGAAGTGGCTACCGGCGCGCTGTCCAGTTACTCTAAAGCCAAAGAGATAGCCGAAACTCTGAAGGGATGGATCCGCAAGGGCGAATTCCTGCTGACCGAACCCGTAGCAGCGTTGCCCGGAGCAGAATCCGGCTATGCGGTGCGGCCTTTGCGCGAAAGGCCGATGTATTAGCATGAAGCACCCCCTGCAGATTCGCTGGCGAATCTAAACGCAGGGGTTTCGTCCTCGGCCTCCGGCCGAGAACTCAAGGAGTTCACCATGAGAGAACAAGTCGAGAAAGCGCTGGATAAAGTCCGTCAAATGCTTGCCGTCGAAGGCGGCAATATCGAGCTGGTTGATGTCAGTAAAGAGGGAGTAGTGAAAGTCCGGTTAACCGGGGCGTGCGGCTGCTGCCCGATGAGCCAGATGACGTTGAAGATGGGAGTGGAGCGGGTGCTCAAAGAAGAAGTTCCCCAGGTCAAAGAGGTGGTTTCGGTATGACGTCCAAGCGTATCGTATTGCATTTTCCGCATCGGCTGGTCGATCAGCCGATCGTGTACAAACTGGTCAAGGACTTTAACTTGAGTTTCAATATTCTCAAGGCTTCCGTTACGCCTCAAGAAGAAGGATTGATGGTGCTTGAATTAAGCGGCCAGGATGCGGATTTCAAGAAGGGCATGGACTATTTGCAGTCTTCAGGGCTCAAGATCCAACCGTTAAGCGAGGACGTAAAGCGTAATCAGGCTAAGTGCACCGATTGCGGCGTATGCGTGCCGATCTGTCCGGTGCAGGCGCTGGCGGTCGATCCTACCAACAGGAAAGTGATTTTCTACGAGGATAAATGCATTGCCTGTGAGCTGTGCATCAAGATTTGCCCGGCGCACGCAGTGGAAATCCACTTTTAACCATGAACGATAAAAGAAAAGAACACAGGCTTAAAGCGACTATTCCCATCAAACTGGTCACTTCCCGGCGCAAGGAGCTTATCGGGCAAACCGGCAATATCAGCCGTCTGGGGGCTTATGTAGAATTAGAGAAGGAAATTCCTGTGGGTGAGGATGTCGATGTTACTCTGGAGATTCCGGCGTACCAAGACGATGTTTCGCTCGCCGGAGAAGTTCGCTGTACCGGCAACATCTTCCGTTGTTCGACAGTGCATGAATCCAGCGCAGCCCGTTTTTACGGTACCGGCATTTTTTTCACCGGTTTTGCCAGTCCCCGCGACCGGGAGAAACTTTCGGCGTACGTTGATTTCCTGATCGCACGTGAGGAGCAGGAGATCAAAGAGGGGGTCCGGCGGCGGAAAGACAAAGAAACGAGCGAGAAGAAAATACGGCAGTCAGTGGACGAACAAGCGCATCAGGACGCGTTCCAGAAACAAACCCTGGCTTTGCTCAAAGATATTTCCTCGCGGCTGGAGAAGCTGGAGCGGATGTTCAAATCCGATAAGCGCGCATAAGCCGCTCTGTATCCCGCCTGTTGTATCAAAACCCATACCAAAAGTCATGCGTGAGCACATTCTGGGATTTCTGAAGAAGAAACAAGGATATGTTTCCGGAGAAGAGATCAGCGATCAACTGGGCATTTCCCGTCAGGCATTATGGAAATATATCCAGGACCTGCGCGAGGCCGGTTACGATATTCTCTCCGTGCCTCATCTGGGATATCAGCTGCACGCCTCGCCGGACCGGCTTTTTCCTTTTGAAATCGCGCTGGGGTTGAATACCCGGATCATCGGCAGGAACATCGTGTATTTCGATCAGCTGCCTTCGACCATGGACACGGCGATGGAGCTGGGCTTTAAGGCCGCCCAGGAGGGCACAGTGGTCATCGCTGAAGGGCAATCCGGGGGGAAGGGGCGCCTGGGCAGGGACTGGGTTTCTCCCAGATACAAAGGCCTCTATGTTTCTTTCATCCTGCGCCCGCCGATCGCTCCCGGGCGCACTCCGGTACTGACGCTGTTGACGGCGGTAGGCATCTGCGAAGGCGTTAAGGAAGCGGCCGGGATCGATGCCCGGATCAAGTGGCCGAATGATATCATGCTCGATCACAAGAAGCTGGGCGGAATCCTGACCGAATTGCAGGCCGAACAGGACGTCACTTTTTTCGTGAATATCGGATTCGGTTTGAATGTGAACAACGATAAGAAGAGCCTGGTTGAGGGCGCGATCTCCCTGTTCGAGTATAAACGGGAATCCATTGCCCGGGTGCCGCTGCTGCAGGCTATATTGAGGCATATCGAACGGCTGTATCTGTTGTTTCAGAAGCAGGATAGCGTCCCCATCCTGGATCGCTGGAGGCAGTATTCCCTGACTCTGGGTAGGAAGGTGCGGGTGCATTCGGGGCGCGGGCACATCGAAGGCGAAGCGGTGGATATCGACCAGGACGGCAGTCTGCTGGTGCGCCGGGAATCGGGACTGGTCGAAAAGATCACTTCGGGCGACGTGGTGCATTGTCGATAAGCGGTGCGAGAGGAGATAACGGGAATGCGCAGGGTGAGTGTGTGGATACTGAACGGCATCGTGCTGCTTCTGGTCGTCTATCTGGTCTGGCTGCGCCACGCCATTGTGATTCGCCAGGAGGCGACGCCCGTCTCTGCGGCGCTTCCTGAAATCTCCGCCGTAGAACGCAAGGCATTGCCCGATGCGCGCGTCGGCGAAAAGATCACTTACGATATCAAGATGGGACCGGCTACCCTTGGGCGCTGCCTGTTTCAGAACCTCAAACAGACCGACTATAAAGGGCGTCCGGTGAACCATATTGTCTTTGAAACCCAGATGGCGCGGTTTAAAGATCGCGAGACCATCTTTAGCGATGCCGAATTATTCCTGCCGCTGAAGGTCGAGCGCGATATCCGGGCCTGGCCGAACTACGAGGTCATTACCGAAGACTACGATCAACAGCTCTTTACGCTCACTCTCACGAAACGCAAAGGCAAAAAGGAGGAGGTTACCAGAATAACCAGACAGGGGCCTATCCATAACGCGATCCTGTTGCCGTACCATGTCCGGATCATCGAAGGTATCCAGCCCGGCTGGTCCATGCAGGTTAACCTGCCGACACAGGCGTTCAAGATCAAGCTCATTCGTCTCGAGGAAGTGCGCGTTCCGGCAGGCAGTTTCAAAGCATATTATTTCGAGAGCGAGCCGAAGCGGTTCCAGATCTGGATCTCCGCCGATAACAGGAGGATCCCGGTCAAGATCACCGGTTCAGGGGCAATCGGCTATACCCTGGCGATGCGCGAGTATCAGTCCGGCAGACCTGTTGAAGAGCAGTAACCGCAGCGGAGCAGCGGGAAAGAAGAGTATTGCCCTGGGAGCAGGGATAGAGTATAATCACTAAGCATATGACACATGTACGATTCAAAGATGATTTGGGGCCGCGGATCAAAGAGCTGAAGAAAAAGCGCAATGCGGTCATCCTGGCGCATAATTATCAGTTACCGGAGGTGCAGGATGTGGCGGATTATCGGGGAGATTCCCTTGAGTTGAGCCGCATTGCCGCCAAGACCGAAGCCGGAGTGATCGTTTTTTGCGGGGTACATTTCATGGCTGAAACCGCTTCGATACTCTCGCCGCACAAAAAAGTCATTATGCCTGATGCCGGCGCCGGCTGTCCGATGGCCACGATGCTCACCGCCGAGCAATTGCGCGATCTGAAGCAAAAGCATCCGCAGGCGGTGGTAGTGGGCTATGTCAATACCTCGGCCGAGGTCAAAGCCGAACTGGATGTCTGCTGCACATCCACCAATGCCGTGGCCGTGGTCAATGCCTTACAAAACGCCCCGGAGATCATTTTTGTCCCGGATAAATATCTGGCGGATTATGTATCCCGGCAGACCGGTCGCGCATTGATTACCTGGAACGGATTCTGCTCCACGCATATCAAGATACTGCCGGAAGATATTCTCCGGGAGAAGAAATTCCATCCCCGCGCCAAAGTTCTGGTGCATCCGGAATGCCTGCCGGAAGTGGTGGCCATGGCCGACGCGGCGCTCTCCACCAGCCAGATGGGCAAGTATGTCAAACAGACGGATGTCAGGGAAATGATTATCGGGACGGAAACAGGGATTATTTACCGATTAAAGCAGGATAATCCCGATAAAGAATTCTATCCGGCTTCGGAACGCGCCGTCTGTCCGAATATGAAACGCACCACGCAGGAAAAGATCGTGCAGGCGCTGGAAACGATGCAGCAGGAGGTGCGGGTTTCCGATGAGATCCGCCGGCGAGCGATCCGGGCCATTGAAAAGATGGTGCAGATAGTTTAAAGATGAATATCCCGGTGTTGTATGAGGACCAGTGGCTCCTGATCGTGGATAAACCCGCTGGGCTGCTTACCATTCCCGCGCCGGGCAACAAGGGCCGTTCTCTGGCGGGGATACTTGACGAATTCGCCGTCGAGAGCAAGCTGTCGCATCGCTTTCATCTCTGTCACCGGCTTGATCGGGAGACTTCCGGCGCGGTAATTTTCGCCAAAGGCAAGGCGATGCAGCAAGCCATGATGGCGTTATTCAAAGCGCGCCAGGTGCGTAAGACCTATCTGGCTTTTGCCCACGGGAACATTCCGCGCAACGAAGGGCGTATCGAAGGGCGCATCGAAGGCATGACGGCGGCGACCGGCTTCCGCGTCCTTGAGCGCCGGGCGAAGTTTTCCATTGTCGAAGTTCATCCCGAGACCGGAAGGACCAATCAGATCCGGATTCATTTCAAATCGATCGGTCATCCCCTGGTCGGGGAGACTCGATTCGCTTTTCGTAAGGATTTTGCCCTGAAAGCCAAACGGGTCTGTTTGCATGCGCAAGCGGTGGAGTTTACCCATCCGCAGACCGCGCGGCTTCTACGGGCGGAAGCGCCGCTGCCGCAGGATCTGGCGGCATTTCTTGAGAAAAACAGGGAGTAGTCAACAGTATCCATGAATGTAATTCACGCTTTGATCTACGGTATCGTCGAAGGCATTACCGAGTTCCTGCCCGTCTCGTCAACCGGCCATCTTATCCTGACCGCCCGTTTGTTACACGCCAGCCAGACCGAATTCCTCAAAACCTTCGAAGTGGTGATTCAACTCGGCGCAATCCTTTCCGTGGTGGCGCTGTACGGCAAGACGCTCCTGAAGAGCCGGGAGGTCTGGAAACGCATACTCGTCGCTTTTGTGCCGACCGCCTGTATAGGCGCTCTGCTCTACAAAGTGATTAAAAGGGTTTTTCTGGCCAGCGACGACATTGTTCTCTGGTCGCTGTTGATCGGCGGGATCATTCTGATCGTTTTCGAGCTGTTGCACCGCGAAAAACCCCGGGCGGCCGAAGCGCTGACCGCGATTTCTTTTAAACAGGCGGTGATCATCGGGTTGTTCCAATCCCTGGCAGTCATTCCGGGCGTGTCGCGCGCGGCCGCAACTATCGTCGGCGGTCTGTGCGTGGGGCTGAAACGCAAAACCATCGTGGAATTTTCGTTCCTCCTGGCCATTCCCACCATGCTGGCGGCAGCGGTTCTTGATTTGACGAAGACCGCCGGAACTTTCACTGTCGAGCAAGCGGGTTTTCTGGCAACGGGGTTCGTGGTTTCGTTTGTGGTGGCGATCGCAGCCATACGCGGACTGACAGCGTTCATCAAAAAACACAATTTCATACCGTTCGGCATATACCGGATCGCCGTGGCGCTGGTTTTCTGGTGGCTGGTCAAGTGAGGAGGAATGTATGAGTATCATCGTTCTGGGGACGGTTGCGCTGGATACGGTTAAAACGCCGCATGGGCAGCGCCGGCACATGCTGGGAGGATCGGCAGTGCATTTTTCAATGTCCTGCCGTCTTTTCACCGACGTACATCTGGTGGCGATTATCGGCGGCGACTTTCCCGCCAGGCATGTCGATTTCCTGCACCGCAAAGGTCTGGTTCTAACGTCTTTGTTGCGCAGCAAAGGAAAAACGTTCCGCTGGGAAGGCGAATATCAGGGGGATCTTAACTCCGCCCTGACCAGGAATACCGAACTGGGCGTATTGTTGAGTTTTTCTCCCATGGTTTCGGAATCCCAGCGGCGGATCAAGAATATCTTTCTGGCCAACGTGGATCCGGACATTCAAAGCCGCCTGCTGGATTCCATGCATGCGCCGCATCTGGTGGGTTTAGACAGTATGAATTACTGGATACACAACAAGCGCGCGTCGTTGGTGCGCCTGTTCAAGCGGGTGGATGTGTATGTCGCCAATGACCAGGAAGCCCGCGATCTGACCGGCGAGCATAACCTGATCAAAGCCGCCCGTCGCCTGCGCGCTCTGGGACCGCGTATCGTTTTGATCAAAAAAGGCGAACACGGCGTGATCCTCTCCTGCGACAAGTTCCAGTTCTGCCTCCCGGCGTATCCTACCGCTGCGGTGGTCGATCCGACGGGAGCCGGGGATACGTTTGCCGGAGGATTTATGGGATATCTGTGTTCCAAGCCGCTGACCGAAGTGAATCTCAAGAAAGCGATAGCGTACGGGACCATCGCCGCCTCTTTTAACGTGGAAGGTTTCGGCCTGGAGCGGACGTCCCGGCTGACGCTGGCCCAGGTAAATAAACGCTTACAGGAGTTCAAGAAAATCCTGCGTTTCTAATCCGTCTTTAATGTAGGGGGGTGTGTAATGACGCTTGAAGAAAAACTGCTCGGGGATTTCAAAGAAGCTTTAAAGAGCCGGGATCAGCTCAAGGTTTCCACATTGAGTTTCCTGCGGGCGCAAGTCAGTTATGCCGCGCTGGAGAAAAAGAAGAACAGTCTGGATGACGCGGAATGCCTGGCGGTCATTAAAAAGCTGATCAAACAGCATCAGGATTCCATTGAGCAGTTCAAGCTGGGCGGCCGGGTTGATCTGGTCGAAAAGGAGACGAAAGAGCTCGACATCCTCAAGCAGTACCTGCCGGCCGAGCTGCCGGTTGATGCGGTGAAAAAGCTGATTGACGAAGTTATCGCGGCCACCGGAGCCGCGGGTATGAAGGATATGGGTAAAGTGATGAAAGAAGTGGCGGTCAGAGCCGCCGGGCAGGTCGATTCCAGGACGGTCAGCGACCTGGTCAAAGAGCGTTTGACCAGGGGGAGCTGGTAAGGCGCGGAACGGGCGGCGGGATTCAGAAATCTTCTTGCTTTTTTAATACAGGGTATTACAATATCTTTGAAAGGAGGGAACAAAAGAGCTATGAGAAAGTTTGGACTTCTTCTGTTAGTGTGTGTAATGGGATTTTCCCTGGCAGGTTGTTCCAAGAAATCCGAGCCGCTTGAAGAGATGCAGCAGCCGATGTCGCCGGATGATTTGAACCGCATCAAGAATGCGACTACCACAAGCGAGCAGGGTGCAACCATGCCGGTCGCCTCCCAGACTGAACAGTCGGTTACCGATGTCAGCCTTGAGCCATTGCCGCCATCCGGTCCGTACAAGCCTTCGGCCAAAGAAATTCAGGCCGCGTTGAAGAACGCCGGTTATTATACCGGGACGGTAGACGGCAAGATCGGCCCGATGACCAAAAGGGCGATTGAGGAGTTTCAGAGAGCGAACAATCTACAGGCAGACGGAAAAGTCGGTCCTAAAACCTGGGCAGCGCTTAGCGCGTATCTCACCAGCGCAGCGGCTTCGGTCCAAGAGACCTCCGGTTTGCAGCAGTAAGGATTTTGTCCCTCCTGTCATGCGTAGGCGCAATGCCCGGAACATGACAGGAGGGATGTTGTTTTCCGCGACTTGAAAAGCCGCACGCGGTATGCTATACTTAGTTGTAGCCGATAAAGGCAAACCCCGAGAAATCGGGGGACGTCCCGCGCGAGCAGACTCGCTAAAAACCGGGACCCCGGGGGATGCGCTTAGTCGTTCCCATACGGGGCAAAGCCTCAGACCTACGTTATCTGTGCTTGACGGTCATTTCCTGCGGTGGGTGGCCGGCGTGGTGCGGGTAATATGGTGGCTGGGTTACCGAGCAAAAGGTGGTCAAACCGCCTTTATCGGCTTTTTTAAGCCTATCCAATCCCAATAGAACTATTGGGATTTTTTATTTCTCATGCTATAATACCGCTTATGATACGATTTCCTAAAGACTTCTTATGGGGCTCTGCCACTTCCAGTCACCAGGTTGAGGGGGATAACCGGGCAAACGACTGGTGGGAGTGGGAGCAGAAAGGCCACGGGAAGCAACCTTCAGGAGAGGCCTGCCGTCACTACCAACTCTACGAGAAAGATTTCGATCTCGCCCAGCAACTCCACCACAATTGTCACCGGCTTTCCATCGAATGGAGCCGTATCCAACCGGATCCGGATTCATTTTCCGAGAGCGCTATCGCGCATTACCAGCAGGTAATCAATGCATTGCGCGCCCGGGGCATGGAACCGATCGTCACCCTGCATCATTTCACCAATCCCCGGTGGCTTGCGCGTATCGGCGGCTGGGAGAATAAGCGGACCGTCGACTATTTCTGTCGTTATGTAGAAAAAATGGCGTTGATCTTTTCGCCCCGGGTCCGCTACTGGGTGACGATCAACGAGCCGCTGATCTACGCCTATTTCTCTTATTTCGCCGGGGACTGGCCGCCGCAAAAAAAGTCTTTTCTGGCTTTGTGGCGGGTACGCAACCGGATGATCGCCGCTCACATCAAGGCCTATCGGGCTATCCACCGTATATACAAACAGGCCGGCCTGCCCAGACCCATGGTCGGCGTTGCGCATCATCTCATGGCGTTTGTGGCCTGCGAAAAAACATTCAGGAACCGGCTGGCGGTGAGCGTGCGCAACAGCGTCATTAATCTCGGGCTGTTGAAAGTGCTCGCTGCCAGGTCGCTGGATTTCATCGGCATCAATTATTATTCGCGCAACCTGATCGATACGGAAAATTGGTCGCTTCATTCCATTCTCTCCGCGGTCTGCCGCAGACAGCACGATATCCTGCCCAAGAATGAGATGGGCTGGGAGATATATCCCCGCGGACTGTATGATATGCTTCTGTCGCTCAAGCGGTACCGTCTGCCGGTATTCATCCTTGAGAATGGAGTGTGCGTCAGCGACGATCGTCTGCGCTGGGATTTTATCCGGGAGCACTTAAAGAGCGTTGCCTGCGCTATTGAGCAGGGAGTGGATGTCCGGGGATACATGTACTGGTCCTTGCTGGACAATTTTGAATGGGACAAGGGATTCGTCCCCCGTTTCGGCCTGATCGGGATCGATTATCAGACGTTCGAACGCACGGTCAGGGACAGCGCCAGGCGTTTTGCCCAGGTGTGCAAGACCGGAATACTTGACTGATGGCACTCAACAGCTATTACGATTATGTCCTGAAGGAAATTCCGCTGTTCGGCGGTTTGAAAAAAGCCGAGTTCGCGTTTATAAAAAAGAAATTCGGCATTGTTGAATATAAGAAAGGGCAGGTTGTTTATAAGGAGGGTTCGGCGCCCTCTTTTTTTTATCTGATCATCCGCGGCAGGATAGCCGTTTCCACGCAGGACCGCTACGGGAAACAAACCATACTCGAGCAGTTGCATCGGGGAAAATATTTCGGGGTCATCTCTTCGCTGACCGGGGATCCGCACTCTGTTACCGCCAAAGCGCTCAATGATTGCCTGTTGCTGACCATTCCCCGGGATGAATTCGAGCATATCCTGAAGAAGATCCCGCAGCTTGCCATCGAATTGACCAAAACGCTTTCCCGCCGGTTAAAACACAAGGATTTGCATCAGAAGACCGTTTTCGAAAGCACGATCATCTCCGCGTTGAGCTCCTATCCGCAAGCGGGCAAGACCATTTACGCTTCGAACCTGGCATTCAGCCTTAGCCGCGAGGCGCACAAGTCCGTGGTTATCCTGGACATCTGCCCGCCGGATAAAGTCCCCCGCATGCCCCGGATACTGGAATCCAGGGGGCAGTATAAAGTATTCAATCTTTCCAGCCGGCTGCTCATACCTTCCCAGATTTATGAGTATATCCTCAAGGATAAATTCGGCGTGGACATTATCTACCTGACCTACACCCAGAATAACACTTTCTGGCCCAGGACCGTAGTGGAAATTTTGAGCCTGCTGGTCAATGATTATCACTTCCTGATCCTGGATTTACCCTGCTGCCGGGAAGAAGCCATTCTGAATATACTCAATCAATCCGACGCGATTCATATCCTGACCAATCCGGTGAGCAAGCATTTGAGAAGTACCCGCAAGCTGATCGGCAGCCTGGAGACAAAATTCCATTTTCCGCGTAACAAGATCAAGGTGATTGTCAATCAAAGCGGGCCGGAGAAGATGCCGGCGGAACAGCAGCATAAATTGCTCGAATATGAGATGTTCGCCAATGTCCCCCGCATTCACAGCCGGGCGTCCGGTCGCATGGTCCTGGATCAACCGGAGAGCGAATACGCCAGGGCTGTCCGGCGCATCTCGCGTCAGGAAGGCGATTGCCTGGTGGGTCTGGCTCTGGGAGTGGGGCTTTCGTACGGCTTCTGCCATATCGGCGTGCTCAAAGTCATCGAAGAAGAAAAGATCCCCATAGATGTGATCTCGGGCTCAAGTATCGGCGCGGTGATCGCCAGTTTGTGGTCCATCGGCAAGACCAGCGAGGAGATTCTGCACATTACCCGGGAGTTCCAGCAGCCGCGCACGATCTGGAATCTTCTGGATTTTACATTTCCCCTCCTGGGCATCATCAAAGGGGACAAACTGCACCATTTTCTCAAGCGGCATCTGGGCAACAAGACGTTCTATGACGTCAAGATCCCGCTGAAGATCGTGGCCAGCGACGTCAAGAAACGCGAAACGCACATTTTTGAAAAAGGCCCGTTGCTCGACGCGATCATGGCCAGTTGCGCCATGCCGGGCGTGTTCGCGCCGTTCAAGCTCAAAGAAGAGCTTTTGTTCGACGGCGGGGTATTGAATCCTCTGCCGACCGAACCGCTGTTTGAGATGGGGGTCAAAAAAATCATCGCGGTCAATGTCACGCCTTCCAAGGAGGACGTTTCCCGGCAGATAGAGACCATTAAAGACGCTCTGCCGGTGAATGCGGCGGTTCGCCATGCGCCGGGCTGGGAAGGTCTTAAGGCGCTGGTCAAGGATAAATTCAAGGTGAATATCCTGGATTTCATTTTCAGCAGCTTTGAAGTGATGCAATATGAAGTTGCCCAGAAAGAGGCGCGTCTGGCCGATGTAGTCCTGCACCCGAACATGTCGGGTTTGCACTGGCTGGAACTGCACAAATCCGAAGAATTCGCCCGGCGGGGAGAAGCGGAGGCCAGGCGTAATATCGAAAAAATAAAACAGTTGATCGGTTAAGCGGAGGTTCCATGAACGTCATTATGCGCGCAGTGGTGATACTGGTTGCCGGTATAAGCGTTAGCGGTTGCGTAAGCATGCGGGAAGCCGCGCGCGGTTTCTTCGGAGTTTCCACCAGAGTGCTGGAGGAGAATAAATCGCAAGCTTTGTCCGGGGTTTGGAAGGCGAGTCCGGAGTCGATCGCGCCGAAAATCGAAACGATCTTGAGCGATATCGGCGCGTATGTGTATGCCCGCGATGCCCGGCAGCGTTTGATTGCCGTGTATGTCTCTTCAACCGATACCACGCCGGTGGGCATATTCTGCGAGCCTGCGGGAGAGGCAGCAACGACGATCCTGGTGAGTTCGCCCAGCCGTTTCGCCAAAGAAAAAATATTCTCTCAAATTTTCATCGGGCTGGAGAATCCCGGGGCTTTCGCCAAGAAGCCGGAGCAAGCGGCTGTTCCCGCCGGCGCTGCGCGATGAGCGCAACGGGCAGCTTCATTTCCGTCCGGCAAGCGCAGAAACTGGATCGGCGCGCCCAGGAGCGGTTCGGTGTTCCGGCGCAGATCCTGATGGAGAACGCCGGAAGGCAGGTTGTTGAAGCGCTGGTGCGTTTGCGCCGATGCAGGCGTCCGGCCATCATCTGCGGGAAAGGCAGTAACGGCGGCGACGGGCTGGTCGCTGCGCGGCATTTGCTGGTGCGCGGCATACCTGCGCAGGTGTTCCTGGCGGGCACGCCGCAGGAGCTCAAAGGTCCGTCCCGGTTGCAGTGGATCATCCTGAACAGGCTGGGGCTGAAAGTCGCGCTGCTCAACCCGGATAGGCTTGCCGGCTTGAGCCGGAAGCTGCGCTCGTGCGATTGCATCATAGACGCGCTGTTCGGCATCGGGTTATCCGGCGAGATCCGGGGGATGTATCGGACGGTGATAGAGGCTATCAACGCCGCGCGCACGTACGTGCTGGCAGTGGATGTTCCTTCGGGGTTGGATGCCGATACCGGCAGGATATGCGGAGTTTGTGTCCGGGCCGACGCTACCGTGACTTTTGTCGCGCCTAAGCCCGGCATGCGGCAGCGGCGGGCCGCGAAGCTCTGCGGCAGGATTATCGTCGCGGATATCGGCGTGCCGCTATTAAAGGCTTGAAAATGCCGCGGGCAGCGGATATAATACGTACACAAGACGGTAAAAAATCATGCCCAAGCCTAGAGATACCTGGGGGTCCCGGTTAGGCATCATCATGGCGGTGGCCGGATCGGCGGTCGGTCTGGGGAATTTTCTGCGTTTTCCCGCCAAAGCCGCGGCTAACGGCGGCGGCGCATTTATGATCCCGTATTTTATCGCGCTGCTGTTATTAGGCATCCCGCTGATGTGGATAGAATGGACCCTGGGACGGTACGGCGGCGGATTCGGCCATGGTTCCGCTCCGGGCATATTTCACAGCATCCGCCAGAAGAACCGTTTCATCAAATATTTCGGCGTGATCGGCATCTTCGGGCCGCTGGTTATCTTTATCTATTATACCTTCATCGAATCTTGGACCCTGGCTTACAGCTGTTTCGCGCTGATCGGTAAATACGCGGGTATTACCGATCAGGCGGGGATGAGAAGCTTCTTGAGCGGCTACCAGGGGCTGGAACATAACGGGTATTTCCAGGGGCTGGGACCGGCATATGTCTTCTTTCTGATCACTTTCCTGCTCAACATCGTGGTGATTTACCACGGGATCAAGGGTGGGATCGAGAAATTGTGCCGATGGGCGCTGCCCATGCTTTTTGTGTTCGGTTTTCTGCTCATGTTCCGGGTGCTGACGCTGGGCGCTCCCGATCCGCGGCATCCGGACTGGAATGTGATCAACGGCCTGGGTTTCCTCTGGAACCCGGATTTCTCCGCGTTGAGATCCGCCCGGGTATGGCTGGAGGCCTCCGGCCAGATATTCTTTACCTTGAGCGTGGGCATCGGGATGATCCTGACCTATGCCAGCTATCTTGCTAAAGGCGACGAAGTTGTGCTTTCCGGCCTGACCAGCGTCAGCGCCAACGAGTTCGCCGAGGTTATTCTCGGCGGAAGCATTGTGATTACCGCGGCTTTTGTTTTCTTCGGTCCCCGGGACATTCAATCTATCGCCAATTCGGGAACCTTTAACCTGGGATTTGTCACCATGCCGCTGGTGATCGATAAATTGCCTCTTTCGGCATTCTTCGGTTTTTGCTGGTTTTTTCTGCTGTTTCTGGCCGGGATCACCTCCTCGGTATCCCTGGCGCAGCCGGCAGTGGCGTTCCTGGAGGACGAGTTCACTATCGGCCGCAAAAAAGCGGTATGGTTTTTCGGCATTGCGACATTCGTCTTATGCCAGCCGGCGATCTTTTTTCTGAAGAACGGAGTGGTGGATGAGCTGGATTTTTGGGGAGGGACGTTCCTCATCGTGCTCTTTGCCGCTATTGAGACGATTCTGTTCGCCTGGGTGTTCGGCATGGATAAAGCCTGGGACGAGATTCACCGCGGCGCGGATATGCGCGTGCCGGGGGTCTACAAATTCATTATCAAGTATGTCACCCCCTTATTCTTATTCGTGATCCTGGGGATGTGGTTCTGGCAGGACTGGATTCCTTTTATCCTGATGAAAAACGTCGCCGCCGCCGATAAGCCGTTTATTCTCGGGACGCGCATCGGTCTGGCAGGAGTGTTCTGCATCCTGGCGTTCCTGGTCAAGCTGGCCTGGAAACGCAGACGTCCGCAGAAAGCGCAGGTTGCGCGATGACCAAATTCGGCTGGTTGTTTCTGGTGTGCTCCTGGGGTTTTATTCTGGGGTTAGTTGTTTTTTGTTTTTCCAAGGTGTTCGCCAAGAAGGAGATTAGATGAAAAAGAGACTCTGGGTGTGGTTGATGCTTGTCGTGTGTTTGTTTTCCGCCGGTTGCGTGCCTTTGCTTATTGGCGCGGCTGCGGGCGGCCTGGGCGCTTACGCCGTAAGCAAGGATACCATTGAAGGCGATACGGATACGCCGTATGAGAATCTCTGGGATGCCGCGGTGGAGTTAAGTAAGGTCCGGGGCACGGTCAAGAACCAGGACTTTACCAAGGGGATTATCGAGTTTGAGGCCAGACCGAGCAAGGTTTGGATCCGGTTTACCCGTTTGACCCAGGCGACTACCCGGGTGCGGATTTCCAGCCGCAAGAATCATCTTCCCAATCTTGAGCTGGCTCAAGACGTATTTGTGCGTTTGATTGAACGGGCCAAGGGCCTGTCGGCTGAAACCTACAGCGAATAGAAAATTCTATTGTTTTTCGGTGATTCTGTAGTATAATAACATTCCGCTTGATTTAAGAAGATCTTTGCCGAAGTAGCTCAGTGGTAGAGCGCGGCCCTGAAAAGGCCGGCGTGGGGGGTTCGATTCCCTCCTTCGGCATATATTTTTTACAAGAAAAAGCCGCTGTTACTCTTAGAGTAACAGCGGCTTTTATCTCAAGAGAAAAGAAGGGAGGATTAAGCTGCCTTCTTGACGTTGGTTGCCTGCTCGCCTTTGGGGCCTTGAGTTACGTCAAACTCGACTTCCATGCCTTCTTCAAGGGTTTTATAGCCATCACCCTGGACAGCGCTGTAATGGACGAACACGTCTTTACCGTCATCCCGTGTGATAAAACCATACCCTTTTTGATTGCTGAACCACTTCACTTTTCCTTTAGCCATTTGTTTCTGTTCACCTCCCTTCATACTTTACGCAGTTGGTACTCCGGAACAAAAAAATACCGTAAAGCCTGACTGATCCAAGCCTTACGGTTTTTTATCTGTGAAAGGTGTTGCGTTACTGATGCCATGCTCCTTTACTTACTTTATTGCAACATATTATAGCGTTTCTCGTTGATTTTGTCAATAACTTTTATTCGCGCTTTCCCTATTTTCATTGCTTCAAGAGGGCATTTTTGCTATAATGATTTTCCTGCGAATCGTTTGGCATACCCGTAACAGGAGAAGACCCATGATAGAACGCTACAGCTTACCTCAAATTTCCTCCATCTGGCAGGATGAAAACAAGTTCAGGATCATGCTTGACATCGAGATCTACGCCTGCGAGGCGCAGTCCAGGCTCGGTCTGGTCCCGGAGAGCGCGCTCAAGCGCATCCGCTCCAGGGCGCGATTCAGCGTTGAACGCATCCGGCAGATCGAGGAAAAGACGCAGCACGACATCGTCGCTTTCGTCACCAATATCGCCGAACATATCGGACCCGACGCCAAATATCTGCATATGGGATTGACTTCGTCGGATCTGCTGGATACCACCCTGAACGTGCAACTGGTCCAGGCTTCGGATCTGCTGATCTATGATCTGAAACGCCTGTCCATGCTTCTGGAAGTGCGCGCCAAGAAGTACCGTGATACCGTGTGCATCGGAAGGACGCACGGCGTGCACGCCGAGCCCACCACCTTCGGCCTCAAACTCGCGCTCTGGTATGACGAAACCCGGCGCAACCTCGAGCGCATGCATCAGATCAAGAAAGAAATTTCCATCGGAAAACTCTCCGGCGCCGTGGGAACGTATTCCAATATCGATCCCAGGGTCGAAGAGCATGTCTGCAAGAAGCTGGGTCTGGCTCCCGCGCCGATCGCCACCCAGATCATCCAGCGCGACATCTATGCGCAGTATCTGTGCACGCTGGCGGTGATCGCTTCTTCGCTTGAGAAATTCGCTCTGGAGATACGTCATCTGCAGCGCACCGAGGTCCTGGAAGCGGAAGAGCCGTTCGGCAAGGGGCAGAAAGGCTCCTCGGCGATGCCGCATAAACGCAATCCGGTGATCTGCGAACGCATCTGCGGCCTGGCCCGGTTGTTGCGGGCCAACGCCATGGCGGCGCTGGAGAACGTGGCTCTCTGGCATGAGCGGGATATCAGCCACTCTTCGGTGGAAAGGATCATTATCCCGGATTCCACTATTATTTTGAATTACATGCTCGACAAATTCATCGGCGTGATCAACGGCTTGATCGTGTATCCGGAAAACATGCTGGCTAACCTGGTCCGGACCAACGGTTTGATCTTTTCGCAGCGGGTACTGCTGGCTTTGATGGAAAAAGGGCTGGCTCGGCCCAATGCTTATGATGCGGTGCAGCGCTGCGCCATGAAGACCTGGACCGAACATTCTGATTTTCGCGCAAACCTGCTGGCTGACGCGCAAGTCGCCGCGTACTTGAAGGCGAAAGATATGGATACCCTGTTCAGTCTGGAATATTATCTGCGCAACGTCACCAGGATATTCAAGCGCTTGAAACTATCTTAATGCTCCTGATCCTTATATGCACAACGATCGGTTTTGCGATCGGATTTGCCTTTGTGATCCATCAGAGGAAACTCCGCCCGGGTAAGTTATTGTCTGCCGCGCTGATCTCCGCCGGGGTTGTTACGGTGCTGATCGATCATTTGAGAAAAAACCGCTGGTCTTAAAAAGGGGGAGGAGATGGCGATACTTGTGGTCCTGATCATCGGCTTCATTATCGGAGTGATCTTTGCCCAGACAGCCAGGACCGGGTCGGTAAAACCCGTGATTGTGACTACGGCGATCGGGTTGAGCATCGGCCTGATTTTCAGCATGGTCCGCATCGTCCCGGCAGGATACGTCGGCGTGGTGGATCTGTTCGGACATGTTTCGGCACGGCAGCTTAGCAGCGGGCTCAACTTTGTCAATCCCCTGTCCAAAGTGGTGAATATGTCCGTACGCACCCAGGAAGATATGGAGATCATGAGCGTTCCTTCCAAGGAAGGGATGAATGTGGAGCTGGATGTTTCCGTGCTCTACCGGCTTGATCCCGTCCAGGCGGTCGATCTCTACAAAACCGTGGGGCCGGACTATAAAAGTATCGTGTTGAATCCCCAGTTCAGGGCTGCGGCGCGGGGAATTACCGTGGCGCATGAAGCCAAGGCGCTCTATACTTCGGAACGGGAGATGCTCGGCCAGGCGATCTTTGATTCATTGAAGAGCCTGGTGGGAGGGCGCGGCATTATTCTCGAACGGGTGCTCCTGCGCGGTATGAAATTACCCCAGACGTTAAGCATGGCGATCGAGCAGAAACTTAAAGCGGAACAGGAAGCGGAGCGGATGAAGTTCATCCTGCAGAAAGAACAGCAGGAAGCGGAGCGCAAACGGGTGGAAGCCGCGGGTATCCGCGACGCCCAGGGGATCATCAACCAGAGCCTGACCGCACAGTACCTGCATTATCTCTGGATCAATACTTTGAATGAGAATCCGAATGTGATTTATGTGGCGACCGAAGCGAATATGCCGCTGTTCAGGGCGATCAATCCCGACGACGAGCTGGCCCGCAGGAAGCCGATTCAGCCTAAGGAAAACAAATAAAGAAAGTTCCGGTATAACCAGCTATGGCGTGGAAAATAGAGATCCAGGAAAAAAGCGGCATTTTTGATGCTGTCGGCGAAGGAACAAAGAAAGATATCCTCGACCTGGGCATCAAAACCGTGGAAGCGGTGAGCTTTGTCCAGGTGTATGAAATTGAAGGCGCGGTTACCGCGCAGGAGATTGCGCGTATCTGCGCGGAGCTCCTGGCGGATCCCGTTTCGCAGGAGTACCGGGTCAATCCCGCGGCGCAGCGGAATACTCGCCGGACACATGTCGTAGAGATCGCGTACAACCCCGGAGTGATGGATCCTGTGGAAGAGTCTGCGCTGAAAGCCATCCGGGACATGGGGATTTGCGGGGTGGACGCTGTGCGCACCGCCAGAAAGTTCATTCTCTCCGGCGCGCTAACCGACAGCCAGCTCAAGACGCTCACCGACAAACTGCTGTACAATAAACTGATCCAGCATGTGGTCGCGCCGCTGCGTCCGGTCCAGCGTCTTGCCGTAACGCACGGGTATCAATTCTCCCTGACCACCGTGGAGATGCTTTCCGCTAAAGATAAAGATCTGTTGCGGTTGAGCCGCGCGGGACAATTATTCCTGAACCTGGCGGAGATGAAGCAGATCCAGCGGCATTTCAAACGGATCAAGCGTAATCCTACCGACTGTGAATTGGAAACTATCGCCCAGACCTGGTCCGAGCATTGCATGCACAAGACTTTCCGCGGCCGGATCGACTATACCGAGAAGGTGACGGTTAACGGCCGGGTAAAGCGGAAAAAGCGCGCGATCGACAATCTGCTTAAGTCTACCATAGCCAGAGTCACCCGGGAATTGAATAAATCCTGGTGCGTTTCGGTTTTTCACGACAATGCAGGAGTGATCCGGTTCGACGAAAAGAACAATGTCTGTTTCAAAGTCGAGACGCACAATCATCCGTCGGCTTTAGAGCCGTTTGGCGGCGCGAATACCGGTATCGGCGGGGTCATTCGCGATCCGATGGGTACCGGGCTGGGTGCCAAACCGATACTGAACACCGATGTTTTCTGTTTTGCACCGCCGGATTATCCGTTCAGCAAGCTTCCTGCGGGTACGCTGCATCCCAAGCGTATTGCCAAAGGGGTGGTCTCCGGCGTGCGCGATTACGGCAATAAAATGGGTATCCCTACCGTCAACGGGGCGGTTCTGTTCCACGAGGGTTTTGTGGGAAATCCGCTGGTGTATTGCGGGACTGTCGGAATACTGCCCAGAGATAAATCGTTCAAGAAAGTCTCAACCGGGGATCTGATCGTGGTGCTGGGCGGCCGGACCGGCAGAGACGGCATTCACGGCGCGACGTTCTCTTCGGGAGAGCTGACGCACGAGTCGGAGACGATTTCCAGCGGCGCAGTGCAGATCGGTAATCCCATCCAGGAAAAAAAGGTGCTCGATGTCCTGCTGCAGGCGCGCGATCTGGGTTTATATTCGGCGATTACCGACTGCGGGGCAGGCGGTTTGTCCAGCGCGGTCGGCGAAATGGGAAAAGATACCGGGGCCCGGGTCGACCTGGAGAAGGTGCCGTTGAAATACAGCGGGCTTTCTTATACCGAGATCTGGATATCGGAATCACAGGAACGCATGGTGGTTTCGGTTCCGCGTAAGAATCTGGAGCAGCTTCTGGAGACGTTCGCCGCGGAGAATGTGGAGGCGACGGTTATCGGGGAGTTCACCGACACCGGCAGGCTGCAATTGTTCTACCGGGGCAATCCCGTGTGTGACCTGGATATGGCGTTTCTTCACGACGGAGTGCCGTTGACCGGAAAGAAGGCCGTGTATGTCAGCCCGCGGCATAAAGAACCGGGCGTTGCCTGTCCGAAAGATCTGACCGCTTCCCTGACAGCGATACTTTCCGATTATTCGGTATGTTCCAAGGAATGGGTAGTCCGGCAGTATGATCACGAAGTGCAGGGCGGTTCGGTGATCAAGCCGCTGGTCGGATTGTACAATGACGGCCCTTCCGATGCCGCGGTAGTCCGGCCGGTGCTCGGTTCGGATAAAGGCATCATCGTTTCCAACGGTATCAACTTTCGTTACGGATTTATCGATCCTTACTGGATGGCAGCCGGCTGTATCGACGAAGCCCTGCGTCAGATTATCGCCGTGGGCGGATCGCTGAAAGAAGTGGCCATCCTGGATAATTTCTGCTGGGGGAATCCCGATAAACCGGACCGCCTGGGATCGCTGGTCAGGGCCGCGCTGGCCTGTTATGATATTGCGAAAGGTTTCGGCGTCCCGTTCATATCGGGCAAAGACAGTCTGTATAACGAGTATACCGTTAAACATACATCCATCGCCATCCCCGGAACGATCCTTATTTCCGCGATAGCGGTCATGGACGATGTGCGCAAAGCGGTCTCGATGTTCGCCAAGCAGCCGCAGGATCTGATTTATGTCGTCGGCCTGACTGCCGACGAATTGGGCGGTTCCCAGTATCTCAAGCTTTCCGGCGCCCTTGGCGCAAGCGTCCCGCAGGTTAACGTGAAACAGGCGCTGCAGGTTTTTAACGCTTTGAGCAAAGCCGCGGCGCGCGGGTTGATTCGGGCGATGCACGATTGTTCCGAAGGCGGGATTGCCGTTGCCGCGGCGGAGATGGCTTTTGCCGGCGGGCTGGGAATGGATATGTTCCTTACCGACATTCCCTATAAAGGAGCGCGCGACAAACGCAGCGATTATCTTTTGTTCTCCGAGTCGCATTCGCGTTTTATCGTGGAAGTGTCCAGACAGGATCAGAAAAAGTTCGAGCACTGCATGGCAGGAGTCCCCCTGGGACTGATTGGATGTACCGCGCAGCACAGCGGCTTTACCGTCTATGGATTGGATGGAAAGGCGTGCGTGAAGAGCTCCATTCATGAGCTTAAAGAGGCCTGGAAAAAACCGTTACGATGGTAGACTACAAGGAGCGGGCATGGAAAAAGTGAAGAAGTGTCTTTCTGATCGGCATGATTTTACCACTGAAGATCCCTGGAGGATGTTCCGGATTATCTCCGAATTCGTCGAAGGATTTGAAGTGATGTCCTGCGTGGATAACGCGGTTTCCATTTTCGGCTCGGCCCGCTTGAAGGAGAGTAACGTCTATTACAAAGCGGCGGAGGAAGTGGCCTATCGGCTGGCGAAAGAAGGCTATGCTATTGTAACCGGCGGAGGACCGGGATTGATGGAAGCGGCCAACCGCGGGGCGCGCCGGGCGAGCGGCGTTTCCGTAGGATTGAATATCCAGCTGCCGATGGAGCAAAAGCCCAATCCCTATATCGATCTTCTCGTTGATTTCCGCTATTTCTTCATTCGCAAAGTCATGTTCGTCAAATATGCCAAGGCTTTTGTGATCATGCCCGGCGGCTACGGCACGCTGGATGAAATGTTCGAAGCCCTGAATCTGATCCAGACCATGCGTATTTCGCGCTTCCCGGTAGTAGTGTTCGGCAGCGCGTACTGGAAAGGTTTGCTGGACTGGCTGCACAAGAGCGCGGTTAAAGAAGGGTGTATTTCCGAAGAAGATCTGGAAATCTTTTCCGTAGTCGATACCCCGGCGGACGTGGTAAAAAAGATCAAAACATTTTATCGAAAGAAAAAATAATGACGCATCCCAACGTGTGCGTGGTCCGTACCGCAGGGACCAATTGCGATAAAGAAACCGCTTTTACCTTCGAACAGGCCGGCGCCCGCGCGGAACTGGTGCATATCAACGCTTTGATCGACGGGCGAAAGAGTCTGGAAGACTACCATATCCTGGCGTTGCCCGGAGGCTTTTCCTACGGGGACGATATCGCCGCCGGGAAAGTTGAGGCCAACGAATTGCGGTATAAGCTTGCCGATGCGCTCAAGCGGTTTGTCAGCGAGGGAAAACTGATCATCGGCATCTGCAACGGTTTCCAGATTCTGGTCAAAAGCGGCTTTCTCCCCGGCAATCCCGGCCTGGAGCAGGAGACAAGCCTGATCATCAATGATTGCGGCAGTTTTCGCGATGAATGGGTGTATCTGAAGTCTGCGCCGTCCGCCTGTGTCTGGACGCGCACGCTCCCGGAGGTGATAGCCCTGCCTATTGCCCACGGCGAGGGAAAATTCGTTACCCGGGATGTCCGGGTACTGGAGCGGATCAAGGAGAACCGGCAGATCGTTTTTCAATATTGCGATGCCGACGGCGCCCTGCGGGGTTTTCCCTTCAACCCCAACGGTTCTCTGGAGCATATCGCCGGGATATGCGATGCGACCGGCCGCATTCTGGGATTAATGCCTCATCCCGAACGTCACATGGTTTCGACCCAGCACCCCCGATGGAATAAAGCCGGGGCGCAGGTCGCGGGAGACGGTTTTTTCATTTTTAAAAACGGCGTGGAATACGCAGCAGCGCACCTGTAATCGGAGGAATTCATGAGCGGGATTTTCGGAGTGGCATCGCACGGCGATTGCCGGGAAGATCTGTTTTACGGAACGGATTATCATTCGCATCTGGGAACGCAATTCGCCGGCCTGGCAGTCTGGGATAAAGATCTGGTGCGCAAGATCCACGATATCAGTTCCAGTCAGTTCAAGGCGAAATTCCTCGAAGAGTACGCCAGTTTTCAGGCGCCCCGGGGGATAGGGGTTATCAGCGCGAAAGACGAACAGCCGCTGTATGTTAATTCGCGGTTTGGCCCGTTTGCCATCGTCACTAACGGCTGGATCGATAATGCCGAGGAATTGGTCAGGGAATTGTATGAAGACGGGGTATCGTTCAGCGAAGTTTCCGACGGCAAGGTGAATCTTACCGAGCTGGCGGCTAAACTGATTATCCGCGGCAAATCCATTGTCGACGGCATCGAGCAAATGTTCGCGCGCGTTTCCGGGGCCTGCTCGGTGCTCCTGTTGAACCGGGAGGGTATTTATTGCGCCCGCGATACGTACGGGTATTTCCCCCTGATCGTCGGAAAAAAATCGTCCGGCTGGGCGGTGACCACGGAAACCGCCGCTTTCCATAACCTTGGTTTCAAGGTGGTCAAAGACCTTCAGCCCGGAGAGATCGTGCTGTTGACCGAGGACGGTATACAGCCCAAGCGCAAAGGTAATAAAGCCGCGCAGGTGTGCTCTTTCTTGTGGATCTACACGGGTTTTCCCGCTTCCACCTACGAGGCGATCAACACCGAGGTGGTCAGGGAACGGTCCGGGCAACTGCTCGCCAAGCACGATACGGTCAAAGTCGATCTGGTGTCGGGTATCCCTGATTCCGGCGTGGCGCATGCCATCGGTTATGCCATGGGCTCGGGCGTGCCGTATCGCCGCGTGCTGGTCAAATACACCCCCGGCTACGGACGCAGCTATACGCCGCCTTCCCAGGAGAAACGCGATCTGGTCGCGAAGATGAAGCTCATTCCCATCCCTGAAATCATCCAGGGAAAGCGGGTCGTCATCTGCGACGACTCTATCGTGCGCGGGACGCAACTGAAGAATTACACCATCCATAAACTGCTGGAGAACGGGGTTAAAGAAGTTCATCTGCGTATTGCCTGTCCGCCGTTGATGTTTCCCTGCAAGTTCAATTATTCCACGCGCAGTATCCATGAGCTTGCCGCCCGGCGGGCTATCCGCGCCCTGGAGGGGAAAGATCTGGAGGACGTTTCCGCTTATGTCGATGAGAAATCCCCCCAGTTTAAAAAGATGGTGGATTGGATTACCCGGGAATTGAATGTGACTTCCTTGAAATACCAGAAGCTCGACGATATGGTTACGGCGATCGGATTGCCGAAAGAGAAATTGTGCACGTATTGCTGGACGGGCAAAGAGCCCTCGCGAGGTGTGTCATGTCGCAAAGAATGCATGAAGAAGAGCCAAAAGAATACTGCGGGCTGTTCGGGATAGCCAATCACAAACAGGCCAGCTGGTTGACCTACCTGGGATTGTTCGCCCAGCAGCATCGCGGGCAGGAAGCCTGCGGGATTGTCGCCAACCATAAAGGCGTTTTGACCGTGCATAAAGCCATGGGGCTGGTCAATGACGTGTTCCATGAGGGCGTGCTGGACCGGCTCAAGGGAACCATGGCTATCGGCCATGTGCGTTATTCAACCACCGGTTCAAGCGTGCTCAAGAATGCGCAGCCGCTGCTGATCGAATATGCCAAAGGCACTATCTGCATCGCGCATAACGGCAATCTGATCAATTCTCTTGAGCTGCGGCGGTTCCTGGAACAACAGGGTTCGATTTTTCAGACCACCACCGATTCGGAGCTGCTGATTCATCTGATGGCGCGGGCACCGTCGCCCAACGTGCTGGAGAGTCTCATCGCCGGACTCCGGCGGATCAAAGGCTCGTATTCGCTCTTGTTGATGGATGAGAAACAGATCATCGGGGTCAGGGATCCTATGGGGTTCCGGCCGCTGGCGCTGGGCAAATTAGGCGCTTCCTGGTGTCTGGCTTCCGAGACGTGCGCTTTTGACCTGATCGGCGCGCAGTTCGTCCGGGAGGTCGAGCCCGGCGAGATCGTGATGATCTCCGAAACGGGGATCCGTTCGGTTAAACCGCCGGAATTGCGCAGCGGCAATCGATTGGCTCACTGTATTTTCGAGCACGTCTATTTTGCCCGTCCGGATTCCGTGGTTTTCGGCGAGACGGTGCATGTGGTCAGGAGTAAATTAGGGCGACAACTGGCCCGGGAGTTTCCGGTGAAAGCGGATTTCGTGGTGCCGGTTCCGGATTCGGGTTTTTCCGCGGCCCTGGGATATGCCCGGGAATCCGGGATCCCGGTGGAAATGGGAATTATTCGCAACCATTACGTAGGACGCACTTTTATCCAGCCCGCGCAGGACGTCAGAGACCTGGGCGTGCGGGTCAAGTTCAATCTCCTGCGCGATGTGCTCAAGGGTAAGCGTATCGTGGTTGTGGACGATTCGATCGTGCGCGGAACGACATCCAAGATCCGCGTGCGTAACCTGCGCAAGGCGGGGGTTAAAGAAGTGCACCTGATGATTTCCTGCCCGCCGCACCGGTTCCCCTGCTTTTACGGGATTGATTTCCACCGCGCGTCCGAATTGATCGCCAACAAATATGAGACGCTGGAGAAGATTAAAAAGTATCTGGAAGTGGACAGTCTGGGGTATTTAAGCCTTGAGGGTATGCTTGCCTGTCTGCGGTATTCCCGGAGTCATTACTGCACGGCCTGCTGGACAGGGCGGTATCCGATACCCCCCGATAAAAAATATACTAAGTTCGCTTTAGAACGGAGTTGTTGCGGCCAGGGAGAGAGATAGCGTATGAAAAGAAAGATCACCTATAAAGACGCCGGCGTGGATATACGGCGTAACGATGCTTTTAAACGCAGGATCGCATCCCTGGTGCGGGCATCGCACGGAGCGGGGGTGCTGAAAGGGCCGGGCGGTTTCGGCAGCATGTTTTCCTGCACCGGCTTTAAAGGGTACAGCCATCCGGTGCTGGTTTCCTCCGCCGATGGGGTAGGTACGAAACTGAAAATCGCTCTGCTCGCCGGCAAACACGATACCGTGGGGATCGACGCGGTAGCCATGAACGTCAACGATATCCTGTGCGCGGGCGCGCGAACGCTTTTTTTCCTTGATTATATCGCCTATAGCGCGCTGACGGAACCGGTACTGCTGGATATCGTCAAAGGGATCACGGCGGGTTGCGTGCAGGCGGGATGCGCGTTGATCGGCGGAGAAACTGCGCAAATGCCCGGGATGTATGCAAAAGGAGAATACGATCTCGCCGGATTCTGCGTGGGGATAGTAGAGCGGGGGCGGATCATCGACGGCTCTGCGGTCGAACCCGGGAATCTGGTCGTCGGTCTGGCCTCGAGCGGAATACATTCCAACGGCTATTCGCTGGTGCGCAAGGTTTTTTCCCGGAAAGAACTGCAGCGGATGAGTGCGCAGTTGCTGACTCCCACGCGGATTTACTGCGCGCCGGTTTTGTCTGTTCTGGAAAAGTTCAACCGCGGCAGCCGTAAGGCGGTGCGGGGCATTTCGCATATCACCGGCGGCGCTTTCTACGATAAAATAACCCGCATCCTGCCTGATAACGTCGATGTCCGGATCTCCGGGAATTCCTGGGAGGTTCCGGAGATATTCCGTCTGGTCCAGGCCAAAGGCGCGGTGCCGGATAAAGAGATGTTTCATACCCTGAATATGGGTATCGGCATGGTTTTGATCGTTGAAGCGCGGGCCGCGCAGGAGATCCGTAGGCAACTGACTGCGCATAAGCTCAAGAGCTGGGTGATCGGAGAGGTGGTAAAGGGGAAACGGCAGGTCGAGATCCGCTAAGTGTTCAGGAGAGCAGCATAAACAAGGAGGAGAGCATGGGGGCCGGTATGGGCATGACGCTGGTGATTATCGCAGCAGTCATATTCATGATGGGTATTCGCATTATTCGTCCCACGCATCGCGGGCTGGTGGAGCGGCTGGGTAAATATCACGCTTTTGCCCAGCAGGGATTCCACTGGGTCATTCCCGGAATCGACAAGATGTACCAGGTCAATGTTACCGAACAGATGGTCGATGCCGAACCGCAGGAGATCATCACTTTTGACAACCTCAATGCCCGGGTGGACGCCCAGGTTTATTTCAAGGTGAAAGACGACGAGGAAAGCGTTAAAAGCTCCCAGTATAATGTTTTCAACTATCAATACCAGATCGTCAATCTTGCCCGCACCACTTTGAGGAATATCATCGGCACGCTCACGTTGAAATCGGCGAACAGCGAACGCGGCAAGATCAATGACGAGCTGCACAAGACGCTGATGACTGAAACCGCCAGCTGGGGTATCGATATCGTCAGGACAGAGCTTAAAGAGATCGATCCGCCCAAGGACGTGCAGGAGACGATGAATAAGGTGGTTAAGGCGGAAAACGAGAAGATTTCGGCTATCGATTACGCCACTGCCAAGGAAACCGTGGCCGACGGCGATCGCCGCGCCCAGATAAAGATCGCCGAGGGGTTAAAGCAGTCGAAGATCCTTCAGGCGGAAGGCGAGGCGGAATCCATCCGCCTGGTGAATGAAGCCGCAGAACGGTTCTTCGTGGGTAATGCCCAGGTCCTGCGCCGGCTGGAGGCGATGGAAAAGGCTTTGCAGAATAACGCCAAGATCGTCGTTCCCTCCAATACCGATCTGGTGAATGTCGTGGGAGAGATGGCGGGCATTTTGCCTTTGAAGAAACAGGATTAAAAGCATACGATGAGAATTCTAGTAGTCGGCTCCGGCGGCAGAGAGCACGCTCTGGTCTGGAAGATCGCGCAATCGCGCCTGGTGGATAAGATCTTCTGCGCGCCCGGTAACGGGGGCATCGCGCAGCAGGCGGAGTGCCTGGATATCAAGGCAGACGATATCCCCGCGCTGGTCGAGTTTGCCCGCCGGGAAAAAATTGCCCTGACGGTTATCGGGCCGGAAGCGCCTTTGGCTGCCGGGATTGTCGATGCTTTCCAGGCATACTCGATGCCGGTTTTCGGACCGGATAGAAGGGCCGCTCAACTTGAAGCGAGCAAGGTTTTTGCCAAAGAGCTGATGCGTACCTATAACGTGCCGACTGCGGCTTTTGAGATTTTTGATACTGCCGCCGCCGCAGCGCGGTATATCGAGAAGCGCGGCGCTCCCTGCGTGGTCAAGGCTGACGGCCTGGCTGCCGGTAAAGGAGTGGTGGTCGCCCAGACCGTCGACGAAGCCAGGCAGGCCGTCGCCGCCATGATGCAGGAGAAAGTGTTCGGCGAAGCAGGCAACAGGGTGATCATTGAAGAATGCCTGCAGGGGCAGGAAGCGTCTATCCTGGTAATGACTGATTCGGTCGAAGTGATTCCGCTGGTTTCCAGCCAGGACCACAAACGTATCTTTGATGATGATCGGGGGCCGAATACCGGCGGCATGGGCGCATATTCTCCGGCTCCCATCGTAACGCCGGCGCTCTTTGACGAGATCATGGAAACGATCGTCTATCGCATCCTCGACGGCCTGGCTCGCGAGGGTATCACCTATAGAGGGATACTCTACGCCGGGATCATGATCACCGGAGATGGTCCAAAGACGCTGGAGTTCAATGTCCGGTTCGGCGATCCCGAAACAGAAGCGATCATCCCGCGCATGAAATCGGATCTCGTAGAGGCCATGCTGGCGGTCAGCGAGGGGACGTTGCGCAAAGTCGCCAGATCCGGCGGGTTGAAATGGGATCCTCGCGCCTGTGTCTGCGTGGTGTGCGCTTCCGGGGGGTATCCCGGGGAGTATGAGAAGGGCAAGGTCATCACGGGCCTGGATCAGGTCGCCGGAATGCAGGATATAATGGTGTTTCACTCCGGCACCGCGCGGATTCCGTCTGACCCGTCAGCGCAGAATATTGTTACTGCCGGCGGCCGCGTGCTGGGGGTGACCGGGCTGGGCAATACCATCCGGGAAGCGATCCGCACCACCTACGCTGCGGTGGACAAAATTCATTTTGACGGGATGCAGGCGCGTCGCGATATCGGCAAGAAGGCGTTATAATTTTGCCCTTGTGGGTGTATACCCCGCGCAGATCGGAATTGCGCGGGTATTGCCCTTGTGGGCGTACACCTTGCTGCTAAGGAAGCGCAAGTGTTGCCCTTGTGGGCAAGGAGGTAAACGAGTGAAGACAGTCAGCATCATCATGGGCAGTCAATCCGATCTGGAAACGGTGCAGGGAGCGATCGGCATTCTCAAGGAATTCAAGGTTGATTATGAAGTGAAGGTCCTTTCCGCGCACCGCACCCCGAAAGAGCTGGCTTCCTACGTGGAAGCGTCGGCTCAAAAAGGGACAAAGGTTTTTATTGCCGCGGCCGGCGGCGCCGCCGCCCTCGCCGGAGTGATCGCCGCGCATACCATCCGTCCGGTCATCGGTATCCCTGTCGAGACGTCCAGTCTTAAAGGCATGGATTCCCTGCTTTCCACGGTTCAGATGCCGGCGGGGATCCCGGTAGCCAGCATGGCTATCGGCAGCGCCGGAGCAAAGAACGCCGCGTTGTTCGCCATTGAGATCCTCGGAGCTTTTGACGCCAAGATACACAACAAACTTCAGGCATACCGCGAAGCGCTGAAGGCAAAAATAAAGAGCATTAAACTCGATGTGTAAACGGTTATGAGCGCGACGAAAATTATCAAGATAAACACCGGTCAACCCGATGAGCACGCTTTATATCAGGCTGCGGAGATGATCCGCCGCGGCAAGCTGGTGATAATTCCCACGGAGACTGTTTATGGCATTGCCGTCAACAGCGCCGACGAGCGCGCGGTTGAACGGCTGGCGGCGATTAAACAACGGCCGGACAACAAGCCGTATTCTTTGCATATCGACGTTCCGGAAAAGATTGAAGAGTATGCGACGGACATCCCGGTAACGGCATTCAAGCTGATCGACCGCTTCTGGCCGGGGCCGTTGACCCTGATTTTCAAGGCCAAGCGCGGCGGGACGATCGGGATCCGGCTGCCCGATGATTACGTCGCTCAACGGGTTATCGGCCTGTCGGATGTCCCGGTTATCTGCCCGTCGGCAAATCCGGCCGGCCAGCCGCCGCCGCTGACCTGCGCGGACGCGCTGGCGGACCTGCGGGGAAAAGTCGACTGTGCAATTGATACCGGTCGTACCCGTCTGGGGGTGGAGTCGACGGTCGTGGATGTGACGGTCAAGCCAATACGGGTGCTGCGCGAAGGGGCGATCAAGGCCGACGATATCATGCGGGAAGCTTCCCGTAAGATTATTTTGTTCATCTGTACCGGTAATTCCTGCCGTTCGGTCATGGCCGAAGGCCTGTTACAGAAGAAACTGCACCAGATGGGGCGCGACGATATCGACGTTCTTTCCGCGGGGATCATGATGGCCGACGGCCTGCAGGCCAGCCCCGAGACGATCGAGCTCTTGCGGCGGGAAGGGGTGGATGTTTCGGGGCACCGTTCGCACCGGGTCAGCGAGACGATTCTGCGTAAATCCGACCTTATCCTGGTCATGGAGCATCATCAGGAAAACCGGATACTGCAGATGGATCCCGGGGTCAAGAATCGGCTGTACCTGTTGAAGGAGTTTGCGCATGGCGACGGGGTGGATGTGGATATCCCTGATCCCATCGGCAGGAACATGGATTACTACGAATTTACCTTCGCGGTGATCAAGGAAGCCGTGGAGAAGGTAAGTCAGCTTATGTAGGAGGTGGAGAGATGGAAACGCTGGTGCTTGCGTGCGATCATGGCGGATTCGCGTTGAAAGAGGCGCTGCGAAAGTTCCTGGTGCGTAAAGGCTATGCGGTAAAGGATGTCGGCGCCTTTTCCCGGGAGCGGGTGGATTATCCGCTCTACGCATACGCGGCCGCGCGATTGGTATCCAGCGGAAAGGTCAAGCGGGGGATTATCATCTGCAAATCGGGTATCGGCAATTCCATCGTGGCGAACAAACTTCCCCGCGTGCGCGCGGCCTTGTGCTATAATATAACCGCTACGCGGTTGTCCCGGCAGCATAACGACAGCAATATCCTGGTGCTGGGGTCTTTGTTCGTTTCTCCGGCCCTGGCTAAACGGATGGTTACGGTGTGGCTTAAGACGCCGTTCGAAGGCGGCAGGCACGCCAAGCGCTTACGCCAGATCATGGCGATTGAGAAAGAACTCATCAGAGGAAAGAAGAGATGAAATACTTACAGACGATTGATCCGCAGCTTTATGAAACGATCGCCGGAGAACTCCGGAGGCAACGGGATAATCTGGAGATGATCGCGTCGGAGAATTTTACCTCTATCGGGGTGCTGGAAGCCCAGGGGTCGGTTTTGACCAATAAATATGCCGAGGGATACCCGCACCGGCGCTGGTACGGCGGCTGCGAATTCGTCGACAAGGCCGAAGAGCTCGCTATTCAAAGAGTCAAGGATCTGTTCGGGGCCGACTACGCCAACGTCCAGCCGCATTCCGGAACGCAGGCTAACCTTGCGGTATTTCTGGTCGCGCTTAAGCCGGGCGATACGTATATGGCCATGGACCTTGCCTGCGGAGGGCATCTTTCGCACGGACATCCGCTGAATTTCTCGGGGATGTTTTACAAGCCGGTCGCGTACGGCGTGGATAAGAAAACCGAGATGATCGATTATGACCAGATCGAGAAGGTCGCTGCGGAGGTTAAACCTAAAATGATTCTGGCGGGCGCATCCGCCTATCCCCGGGTAATTGATTTTGCCCGGTTACGGCGGATCTGCGATAAAACGGGCGCTTTGTTGTTCGTGGATATGGCGCATATCGCCGGTCTGGTCGCCGCCGGTATACATCCTTCTCCCGTACCGTATGCCGATTTCGTCACCTCGACTACCCATAAGACGCTGCGCGGGCCGCGCGGCGGATTCATCCTCGCCAGGAAAGAATATGCCAAGAAGCTTGATTCGAACGTTTTTCCGGGCATGCAGGGAGGGCCTTTAATGCATGTGATCGCGGCCAAGGCCGTAGCTTTCAAGCTGGCGCAGGGCGAGGAATTCAAAGCTTATCAGCAGCAGATCGTTGCCAACAGCAAGCGGTTGGCCCAGAAACTCCAGGAGCGCGCGTTCCGGATCGTCAGCGGCGGGACAGACAACCATATGGTGCTGGTCGACCTGACCTCTAAGCGGATCACGGGCAAAGACGCGCAGGTGCTGCTGGAGCGAGTGAATATTACGATCAACAAGAACCTGATTCCCTATGATCCTTTGCCGCCGGCACAGGCCAGCGGCATTCGTCTGGGCACGCCGGCGATTACCAGCCGGGGGATAAAAGAGCCGCAGATAGAAGGTATCGCCGATTTGATCGATGAAGCGATCGTGAACCGCGGCGACGATGCCCGTCTGGAGAAGGTCAAGCAGGACGTTCTGGCGATAACCAGGAAATTTCCGCTGTATCCGGAATTAGCGTAACAGGTGTCGGTCATCATGGCGCAGAAGAAGCCCGTACATAAGAGAATCAGCTGGGATGAATACTTCATGCAGATCGCTTTTCTGGTGTCGCAGCGCAGCACCTGTCTGCGCAGGCACGTGGGAGCGGTGATCGTCAAGGACAAGCGTATGCTGGCCACCGGTTACAACGGTTCGCCCAGCGGCCTGGAGCATTGCCTTGATACCGGTTGTTTGCGGCAAAAACTCAAGGTTCCTTCCGGTCAGCGCCACGAGCTCTGTCGCGGGCTGCATGCCGAGCAGAACGCGATTATCCAGGCGTCGCTCTACGGGATCAGCGTTAAAGACAGCACGATCTATATCACCAATCAGCCCTGTGTTATCTGCGCCAAAATGCTTATCAATGCCGGAATCAAGGAAATCGTCATGTCCGAGGGGTATCCCGATGAGCTGGCCATGCAGTTCCTGAAAGAGGCCCGGATCCGGGTGAGGATATTCGAACATCGCACCATAAAACCGTAAGGGGACTATGCGCTGTACGCTGTGCGGGTACAAGGAAGACAAGGTGGTGGATTCGCGCACCATACAGGAAGGCCGGGCCATCCGTCGTCGCCGGGAATGTCTCAAGTGCGGGAAACGTTTTACCACCTATGAATATATTGAAGAGCCGTCGTTGATGGTGATCAAGCGCGACGGACGAAGGCAGCCGTTCGACCGGCAGAAAATTCTCAACGGAGTCATCAAAGCCTGCGAGAAACGGCCGATCAGCATGGATAAGATGGAAGAGATCGTTACCGTGATCGAGCGGGCGATCCAGAAGAAATCGGAGCGCGAAGTTTCTTCGACCCGCATCGGCGAGCTGATCATGGAGCGGCTTAAAGGGCTGGATGATATCGCGTACGTGCGGTTCGCGTCCGTCTACCGTCAATTCAAGGATGTCGAGCAGTTCATGTCCGAACTCAAAGGTATCTTCAAAAAAGAAAAAGCCAAAGAGCGCAAACGAGCGAGGCGGTCGTCATGATTGAAATGGAATTAAGCAAGATCGTGATTGATGAAAAAAGAGACGGGCAGCTGATCGTGCTCAAAGAAAAGCACGGCGAGCGGGTGCTTCCGATCGTTATCGGCCTGCATGAAGCCTCGGCGATCAAATTGAAGCTTAGCGGTGTCAATCCTCCGCGCCCCCTGACCCACGACTTGCTCTATACCACGATCACGGATCTCGATGCGACCATTGAGCGCGTGATCATCGATAAGCTGGAAGAGAATACTTTTCACGCCAAACTGCTGATCCGGACCGGATCCGGCAAGACCAAGACCATCGATGCCCGTCCGTCAGACAGCATTGCGCTGGCGGTGCGCGCGCACGTCCCCATCTTCGTGGAAGAAAGTATTGTCAAACAAATGGACGCATTCGACAAGAATCAGCAATGATCATCGGCATACTCTCTGATACCCACGATAACCTCCCGCAACTCGAAAAAGCGGTCGTATTCTTCAATAAACACAACGTTGCGTTCGTCCTGCATGCCGGCGATTTTGTCGCCCCGTTTACGCTTTCACGCATGAAAAAACTTTCCTGCGACTGGCGCGGGGTATTCGGCAACAATGACGGCGAAAAGAAAGGTCTGGGGCTGGCATCGGAAGGCAAGATCGGCGAGGGGCCGTTACGCCTGGAGCTCGGCGGCAGGCAAATCGTCGTGGTGCATGACATCAATCAGCTCGATCTGCAGTCTGAAAAAGCGGCACTGGTAGTCAGCGGTCATACGCATAAACCCGAAATCGTGGCGCAACCGGCGCGCTTACTGGTCAATCCCGGGGAATGTTCCGGCTGGATCAGCGGCCAGT
>ERZ795054.542-NODE-542-length-46183-cov-6.331100_pt1 | contig 46183 bp, 44 predicted proteins | sample MGYA00375138_ERZ795054 | MGnify/ENA primary metagenome ERZ795054 (study PRJEB30183, sample SAMN05720215) | anaerobic digester metagenome | isolation source: active sludge of municipal wastewater-treating anaerobic digesters | place: USA | collected 2014-12-23 ... | reverse complement strand
CCTTTTACCACGACATAGGCGCGACCGGCGACATCCGCGCGTTCACCGAGAAGATCGACACCAACCACGAGATGAACGACATCATCCACTTTCTGCGCAAACAGGTGCACGTCGAGTCGAGCAGCAGGACCGTGCAGCTCTTCCAGAAGGTGATGGAATACTGGATGACCGGCGACAAGCTCCTCGTCTCGGGCATGGTACCGCAGGAGGTCTACGACCACCTGGACGTGTTTTTCAGGCTGGTGAACCTCGATGTCGATAAAGCTGCGCTGGCGATCTACCTCGAGGCCCTGAAAAAATTTCCCGAACATGAAGGCCTCAAATTCTGGGATTTCCTGAACGCGGTCGACCAGGATTCGTTCAACGGATTTGCCTCTTCCCGCGATTTTGAGGGAGTGAGCCGGGATCAGCGTGACGGCGTTCTCGCCTTGATAAACATGTATTTCCGGACAAAGAATCCCACGGAGATGACCAAGATCCTCCACTATATCAAGAACAAGTTCGGGATAGACATATCAAGGACGATGATCTGGAAGTTCCTGTACGAGATATCCGACGACGATTTCAGGAAGCTCTTCGAGAACGTGGACACGGTCGATATTTCAAAGGTCAACATCGAGAAATTCATCACCTTCCTGCACGTATACCGGATGCTGTTCGACAAGTACAATTTTTCCGACGTGCGCTCCATCGAGAAGCTCGAGACATACGCCAGGGAGAACCTGTTCTCTCCACGGGACGGCTTCTTCCGGTCTTTGAAGGCGAGCGATCCGATCGACTCTTTGAGCGAGGTCCTTCTGAAGCAGCAGGAGCTCAAGAGGGACGTTCTGCTTTCGCCGAAGGTCTTTGATCCGGTCGACACGATCGAGTTCAAGCGCCACATCGCTTTCGGCATTCCCTCGATGTACGGTTCTTACAAGGAGAAAAAATTCGACACACTGAAGGTCTTCTTTCACCTGAACCTCATCAGGGTGAGGTTTTTCGAGAAGATGATCGAGATGCACGACATTCTGCCGGGGAATAGTCTCGATTACGACGTAATCAAAAAGATCGTCCTTCTTTTCTTCAGGGCCTTTCTGGTCGACGGGCTTTCGAACCAGGAAATGGTCATCATGGCCAACCTGCTCGAGACGCCGAACCTCAAGATTTCGCAGCTCAAGGACATCATCACCCACCTGCTGGTCATTCACGGCGAAATATCGGACCGTTTCAATGAGACATTCAAGTTCGTGTGCAGGGAGGCGATCAACAACATCGGACTTGACCGGATATCCGAAAAATACCTGCCAGCAGACCAGCCCGGGAACATAGAAATCATCGTCGACCGGTTCATGCGCGACCAGATCATGCAGTCTCCGCTTCTCCAGCTCTTCGATAATTATCTCATCAGGCTCAAGGAGGCCCTGAATGTCGAGCTGTACAACAGGGGTGACGTAATCTGCCTGAACCTCAACCCGAACATGAAGCGCAAGAAAAACAACGTGTTTCCCCTGAAGATGTCGCCGGCACCACCCGAAGAGGGCGCCGTGCTCGCGCCGGTATGGGAAGTAGGGGCCAAGGCGCACGGCCTTCTTTTCGCGAAAAACCTCGAGGGTACGGGCGGCATCAATGTTCCCGAGGGCTTCATCCTCTCATCTGAGCTTTTCAAGCGGATCAGGGACGGGAACATCCGCAATCCGCGCTTCCTGAGAAAGATGACCTATTACATGAAGAAGTTCATCGACGAGCACACGGACAGGCGCTTCGCAAACAGCAGCAACCCGGTGCTCCTCTCGGTCAGGAGCGGCGCAGTGTTCTCCATGCCTGGCGTCATGGACACGATAACCAATGTGGGAATCACCCAGGAAATTATCGATTATTACGCACGCCAGGATGAATGGTTCGCCTATGACTGCTACCGGCGCCTGATTCAGGATTTCGCGATCTCGTTTTACGGGATGGACCGCAGCATCTTCGAGCACCTGATGGCGAAGGCCAAGGAGGAGGCCGGGGTCCCGCTGAAGGAAAAGCTCTCCGGCAGGCAGATGGAGCTGCTCACGCGCAGATACCGGTATGTGATCAATGAATACGGTTTCTCGATTCCCAAGGACCCCTACGAGCAGCTCCTGTATGCGGTCATCGGGGTGTACCAGTCGTGGTATTCGAAGATCGCGCGCAATTACCGGGAATACGTCAATATTTCCGAAGAGTGGGGCACCGCGGTCATACTGCAGAGGATGGTCTTCGGAAATTTTTCACCGGATTATCTTACCGGCGTGGTGCACAGCGTGTATCTCGGGACCGAATACATCGGCCTTTTCGGCGAGTACAAGACAAGGGCGCAGGGACATGACATCGTCAGCGGTGTCGCCAAGGTGTTTCCCATCAGCGAGGAGCAGAAAAAGATTTACGCAAAATTCAGGGATTTTCCCTCCATGGAGAGGCTTTTTCCGGAATCATACCGCATACTGTACGACGCGGTTTCGACGATCCGTCAGAAGTGGGGAAACGACGTTGAGATCGAATTCACGATCGAGAACGAGAAGCTGTACATACTTCAGATCCGCGGCATGACAAAACACATTTTCGAGATTGAGGAGCTCGAGGAATCCCCGGCCGATTTGAGCCGCTACCTTCTCGGCCAGGGGCTCGCGGCGTCGGGCGGCGCTGTTTCGGGCAGGGTCGTTTTCGACATCGACCACATCGATTTCATCAAGGAGAAATCGAAGGGGGACAAGATCATCCTGGTCAGGCCCGAAACCAATCCCGAGGACGTCATCGGGCTCAAGAAATCCGACGGCATCCTGACATGCATCGGCGGCATGACCTCGCATGCGGTGCTCCAGATGAGGCGGCTCGAAAAATCGGGCGTGAGCGATTTTTCGGTGATGAAGATCGACGATGAGAAGAAACAGGCCATCATCAAGCGCGACGACACCAGGGAGATCATCTTTATCCGCGAGGGGGATTTCCTGACGATCGACGGCTCGACGGGACACGTGTACCTGGGGCACCATCGTACCAGAAAGAAAAGTCTCTGATTTCAGGGACATATTATAAATTTTAGGAGGATGAAGATGAGTAACATTTCCCTCAAATCGCCTGTTGGCGTCAACGGGATAGGCAGGATCGGCAAGCTTCTTGTATGGATGCTTTCCGGTAGAAAGGAACAGGAACAGATCGTCATCTCGACCGGAAGAGAGATTGGGAAGTCCCTGGAAGACCTGGCGACTTACTTGGCCTATGATTCGACCTATGGCGGCTACGACAAATTTTTGTTCGGCTTCCAGAGCGGGAAAAGGGTCGAAATCAAGGGGAACAATATATATCTCAACGGCGTCAAGATAGTGTGGGTCAACGATCCGAAATGCCGCGTCGCCGGCAACATCCCCTGGGCCGATAACGGCGTCGAGCTGGTGTTCGAGACCACGGGCAAGATAACCGATCCGACATCAAACGACGAAAATTCGCTCAGGGGCCACATCCGCAGCGCGAAAAAAGTCGTGCTCACCGCGCCCTTCAAGATCAAGAACAAGGGGGCGGCCATGCCCGACGACGCCGTGACCGTTGTCGGCGGCATCAACTTCGACAAGTATGACAGCTCGAAGCACAATTTGATCTCGAACGCTTCGTGCACCACGAACTGCTGCGCGCCGGCGATCAAGGCCCTTGTCGATCATTTCGGAGACAAGTTCATCTCGTACGCGCTGACCACGGTGCATGCGGCGACCAACTCGCAGGCCGTCCTCGACAATGTCCCCAAATCGGGCGACAAGGACACCAGGAAAAGGCGCAGCATCCTGAACAATATAATCCCCACCACAACAGGAGCAGCCAAGGCTGTCATCGAGGTCATTCCCGAGATCAGGGAGCTCGGCATCGGTTCGCAGGCCTCGGCCCTCAGGGTGCCGACAAATACGGCATCCATCGTAATCATGGACATCTCGCTGCTGGGTGAATACGACGATGACTATATGAACGATGTCTTCAAAAAATACAGCGAGAAGAACCCCGAGGTTATGAAGTTCTCGACAGAACAGCTCGTCAGCTCGGACGTGATCGGAAGCCCGTATTCGACCATCTACGATTCGCTGTTCACCCACAGAAGGACGTCAAAGCGGGGAAACAACTCCTACACGATGTTCGACCTGAATTTCTGGTATGACAATGAATTCGGCTATGTCAATACTCTGCTGCGTCTGTATGACATGATTGCCGGCAGGCATTGATTATTTCGTGATGCAGACCGCTTAATGGCGGTCTGCATCACATTACATCAAAATTTAGATCCCGCCGATATCCGCTATTCTGTTGAACGAATACGTGTCCTGCTTCTGCATGTTGTGGTTGTAGAGGAGAATGGTCATTTTTTTCCTGGTAAGGGAAAGAACTTCGAACGAAAAAGCCAACCGGCGGTCGGGGGAATAAATACGATAGAAAGCCTCGCCGGCGAGCAGGAATTCGCCGCTGTGGCCGCCGGATCTGAGTATGACTTTACCGTCGGGCCTGATCGTCAGCGTGAGTGACGTCTCCCTGACCGAACACTCTCCGTCGGCCGGACATTTTCGCCCGGTCTGCTGCCATGTGCCGGGCAACTGCGCGGTCGTATTGAAACCCGCGGGCGAGCAGGCCAGTATCCCGGCCGCGAGGCAGAGTCCGGCCGCGCCCTTATTAATGGAAAATGACATGGTATATCACGTAGATCCACGAAAGCAGACCGTGGAAGATCGCCCACAGCACGGAATGGTTGGCGCTGTAGCTGATCGTTATGGCAAGTGCAGTTCCGAATGTTATACCAGTGGTCACTATCTCGCTTCGCATCGTCGCCTCCTTTCAAAATTCGAATTTTTTTTTCTCATGCGCGATCCAGCGCGTTTTTTTCAGAGGGATTCTTTCGCCGGTCGATTCAAGAATGACCGAATCGGTCAGGACCCTGAACGGGCCGCTGATCGGGGAATAGGATAGAAATGCGCCCGATTTTTCGGCCTTTTCAAACGGTACGTTGATTTGCAGTCCCATCGAGCTCTGCACGCGGTGAAGCTCCCTGACCCTGGCCGTCAGTTCGCGACGGGAATGCGCGATGTAAACGCATTCGCGGATTTCATGAAGCCGTGATTCGCGGTACCTTATATACGCCGCCGCGGGGAATATTTTTTTCGGGCTACCGTCCGGCCAGGTCCTCGCCATGAAGGGCCGCAGAGAGGGGCTGTAAAATATATCGCTCAGATTCATTTTCGTATCCCTGAGATTTTTGAGTCCAAGGTATCATGCAGGTCCGGGCCGGTAAACATTTTTTTCGGGCGACCGGGAGTCAAAGGAATTTTTTCAGCTTCAGCGCTCTCTCGTTATCCGGCTCCTTCTTCAGTATCCTGTCGAGCACCTTGTCGGCCTCGATGTAGTTTTTGACGCCTATGAGGACACGGGCCAGGTGAATGAGGTATTTGACGTTGCCGGGATCCCTGAGCGTGACCCTGGCCGCGAGCTCGACCGACTTTTTGAACTTGACGCATTTCCACAGGGCATAGGAATAGAAGTACAGGTTCTCGGTGTCCTCTGGATTTACCGCGTCCCTGGACTCGAAGTAGGGGAGGGCCTCTTCATATTTCTTTTTGTTCATCAGCAGGGCGATGATTTTTTTCAGGATCCTGCCGCTGCCCTTGAATCGTTCGAGCGCCTTTCGGCATGATTCGATGGCGGCGGCGGTGTCGCCGGATGCTTCGATGGACCTGATTTCGGCGAGCGCAGCGGTGATTTCACCGTCGTCATGCCCGCCCCGGAATACCGCATTCGATTTACAGGCTATGCTCATGAGCGAAAGATCGTCGGTCAGCTCGCCCATGGAGGTGATCATGTGGTGTATCCTGTCTATGTCGCCTCCGGATTCTTCGACCAGAGAAAGAAAATAGCGCTCGTCTTCGTTTATCGAAGAACCTCCCTGCCCGTCGAGAATGAGGAAGTCGTCCCTGCCGTCGGAACCGATCAGGATCATATCTTTTTTATCCATACGGAAAGTCTTGATTTTGAGCGGTTCCGAGTAGTCGGGGTCGATTCCGAGCTTTCGCAGCAGCAGCTGTTCCTCGATGAAAGAGGCCTTGCCTTCGCGCAGGAGCACGGTCCAGGGGTGCTCGGCGTTGATGTAGTATATCATCCCGGTTTTTTCGTCGATTATTCCCAGAACGATGGAAACGAGCATCGTTCCGCTGAAGCTTTCGAAGACCCTCTGCAGTTCGGTGTATGCGTCCTGTATCCATTGTTCCGGATACATGCTCTGCTCGAAGGAGGAGAATTTAGTTCTGTGGATGATCGACTGAAGGACCGCTCCCAGCACAAGGGCCCCGCCTGCGCCCTGGATCGATTTGCCCATCGCATCGGCGTTGAGGAAGAGTATATATGGCACGCCCCTCAGGGATATGTTCTGTGTATAGCAGATATCTCCGCCGATCTCTTTAATCCATTTCCTGAAAGCGAACCTCTTCTTCTGCACCACGAGGGTCCTGATTTCGAAATAATCGCTTTTGGCGCAGTTTCCGCTCAGCTGTTCGAGAAGAAGGCTGGTGAGGAAATAATCCCCGTCCTGCGATTTCTTGAGTTCCTGGACCTTGTAGAGCATGTCGCTCAGCTTCAACTCGGTCTGCTTGAGGTCCGTTATGTCCTCGCCCATGCACTGGAATTCGATTATGCTGTCCGCTTCGTCGAAGATCGCCTGAAACGTCCATATCTGCCAGCGGTCGCCCTGTTGTGTCTTTGTGTGCAGCTCGTATTGGCCGTGATTCTTGTCTTTGTTGAGCGAATCGATCAGGCTGTTTATCCTTATGTGCTCCTTTTCCGGGATCAGGTTCAGAAACGTCTCGCCGAGGACGTCATGCCGCTTAACGTTGAAGTACCTGCAGAATCCGTTGTTCACGAAATTGATGATCCGGTCCTCGTAAAAAAAGCGGATGATCAGAATGTCGGAGTTTTCGATAAGGTTCCGGTACCGCTCCTCGCTCATCTCCAGAACGATCCGTCCCCTTTTCTTTTCCTGGTCGAGAGCGTACTGCTGGACCGCGTCGAATATCGCCCTTGTCATGATGTCGGAGAAATCCGGGCGGGAAAGGATCGTCTTGGAGAGATAGTCGTACGCGCCCGACTTGATGGACTTGACCGCCAGCGTTTCATCGCCGTGGCTGGTAAGCATTATGGCCGGTGCGGGGAAGCCCATTTTCTCCATTTGGGCGAGGAAATCAAGTCCGCTCATGTCTTCGAGCAGGTAGTCGAGGATGATGCAGTCATATTTTCTCTCAGATATTGCGGCAAGCCCCGCCTTGCCGTTTTCGGCTTCGTCGAAATGGAAAGCCTGGTTATTTTTGGAAAGGATCCTGTTGATGGAGCTTCTGGTGGTCCTTTCATCGTCGACGATGAGTATGTTGATTTTTTTGTTCAGGGGCTGTGGCATCATTCTCGGCTTCGATCAATCAGATTTTTTCATCAAGTATCAGACTTGTTGCAAAACTGTGTATACCTATGAAATAGGAAAATGGTCATTCCCGCACCCGCTTTCGCGGGCACAGGCTCCAGCGGGAATCCATTCAAAAAAGATGGATTCCGGCTCTTCGCTACGCTTCGGCCGGAATGACAAATGAGTATTGCAACAACTCTATACTTTATAGTATGATATTATTCCTTTCAACAAGTATTTTTCTTGCACGAACCGCCTTGTGCATGATAATAACCCTTAGAATGCAAAAATAATTGACTCTCCAGCATATTCACGGATTATGCTTATATTCGCGTGTGCTGGATATTTCGACCCGGACGACGCAGCCGATATTTAATGCCGACAGGATCCAAATGGAAAAGAACAGCGACAAAAAGACCGTTTTCAATGAAAAACATCCCGTGATACGGCTGCATCTATGGTTCGAATCAGACAACGGCGTTTTTTTCGGCCTGGGAAGGGCCCAGCTTCTTGAGAACATCGAGGAGTGCGGCTCGCTCAAGAAGGCGGCCGAGAGAATGGGAATGTCATACCGCGGCGCCTGGGGAAAGATCAAAAAAACCGAGGAGATCCTCGGAATCAGGCTGATTCAGAAGCTGAGCAACAAAGACGGATATACGCTCACCCCGGAGGGCCGTCAGTTCAAGGAATCATTTCTGAGATGGCTCGACGAAGTTGAAGGATTCGCGCTCCAGAGGGCCGAAGCCCTTTTCCCGTGGGAAAGCAAACACTACGCCGGACTGGCCCCCGAAAGAGAAAGCTGAAAAATGATCATTGCCGGAACGATATGTCTGGGAGGGCTTTCTCTCCCGATACTCATCATCCTCGGCGTGACCTTCTTCATTTCATGCTCTTTCTTTTTCCATTATTTCTATACCCGTGAAAGGTACCTGCTTTTTTTCGCGCTCGCGGCTTTCAGCGCCTCTTTGTACGATCTGACATGTTTTTTTCTCTACAGTTCAACGGGATACTCGTACAGCATTTTTTATCAGAAGATGCAGCTCCTGTCACTTGGCATGATTGTGATTTTTATAATCTGGTTTGTCATCGATTTCAGCGCCCACCGCAAAAAAAAATTTAGGAACCTGTTTACCCCTGCCATCGCTTCCATGATGGCGCTGCTGGTTTTGCTTCCCGATAACGTCATTTACAATCCGGCGCGAAGCGGACTGAAAAAAATACGGATATTCGACTGCGCCTTTTCATTCTACGAAGTGCATCCCGGATTTTTCTGCAACCTGTACGCGCTGTTCATCCTCGCTTCAGTCATATATCTCTTCTATGTCCTTTTAATGAACTACAAAAAAAGCTATACTGATTACCAATATCAGATTAGAAGCATAAAGCCCGTGCTGGGGATCTTTATTATTTTCATGATTGTCGGCGTCAACGACTATCTCGTGATGATCAACATGGTGAACTCGCCCTATCTCACCGAATACGGTTTTATGACAGTCGGAGTGATAATGTCGCTGTTCATCTCATCCAGCCATTCGATCATGCGCCTGAGACTCAAAAAGAGCATAGTCGACCAGAAGCTTGCTTACGATCGGCTCGAAAAAAGCGAGCTTCGGATGAAAAGCATCATCGAACACGCCAATGAGTTGATATTCACGCTTTCGACCGGATACGACATCACATTTCTTTCTCCGGCATGGGAAAGGATGCTCGGGTATGCCATACCGGAATCAATAGGAACCTCGTGGTTCAAATATATCCATCACGGGGATGCGGACCTGTTCAGGCAGGCATTTGATAAAAAGACCGCGGAGATACTCATCGAATACAGGATCCGCCACAGGACCGGAGTATGGCTGTGGCACAGGGTGACATGCGCTCCGGTTTACGGCGATAATAAAAAAGTGCTGTATTATGTGGGATTGTCGCAGGACATCATGGAAAACATGCAGGCTCTCGAGGCGCTGCGCTACAGTGAAGAACGCCTTCATAACATCATCGACAACGCCAACGACATCATTTTCACCATTACCCCGACTGGATTTATCTCGTTCGTTTCCCCGGCATGGGAGCGCTCGCTCGGCTATGAGCTTTCCGGGACGCTCGGCGCAACGCTGATTTCATTCGTTCATGAGGAGGATTCGGCATTTCTGGAACAATATATGAACGAGCTTAGTGGAGGCGGCACGCCGAACAGGACAGTCGAATTCAGGTTGCGGCATTTCAATGGCTCCTGGCGCTGGCATCGTCTCAATGCTTCTGCAGTACGGGACGGCGGCGGTTCGATCATATATTTCGTTTGCATCAGTCAGGATATCACCGCGCAGAAGACGGCGGCCGAAAGCCTGCTTGAAAGCGAGCGTCGACTTGAAATGGCCCTGATCGGCGCCGAACAGGGCCTGTGGGACTGGAAGTTCGGTTCAGGCGAGGTCGTTTTCAGCAAATCGTGGGAAGATCTCCTGGGTTTCAGCCCTGATGAAATCCCGTCTGATTATAAAAACCTTGTCGGGCTGATCCACCCCGATGATCTTAAAGTCGGACTTGAAGCGATAAAGGATCACCTCGATGGAAAGACGCCGAATTTTGAAGCGGAGTACAGGGTTCAGAGCAGGACACGCGGTTATATCTGGATACAGGTCCGGGGAAAGATATTCGAAAGGGACGAATCCGGCAACCCGCTGCGCGCGGTCGGAACATACATGGACGTCACCAAGAGAAAGACCGCCGACGAGGAACTTAAAAAATCGCTCAGTGAAAAGGAAATATTGATCCGGGAAATACATCACCGGGTTAAAAACAATTTCCAGATAATCATAAGCCTTCTGAACCTCCAGTGCGCAAACATATCCGACAAGAACGTGCTCGGTATTTTCAGCGACTACCAGAACAGGATCAGGTCAATGGCGCTGGTTCATGAAAAGATGTACCATGCGATCGAGATGTCGAAAATCGATTTCGGTGATTACGCGCGTTCAATCGTCAACGAGCTTTTAAGCATGCACCGGGGTGGAAAACCCGACATCGTCGTGAAAAATGATTTCGACAAGGTCTATCTCGACATCGAGAACGCGATTCCCTGCGGCCTGATCCTTAACGAACTCGTTACCAATATTTTCAAATACGCCTTTCCCGAATCCTACTCGGGAACGCCCGAGATCACCCTGAAAATCAAGTTCAGGCAGATAGACATGATCGAAATGTATATCGGTGATAACGGCGTGGGCTTGCCTGCGGATGTGGACGTCAGGAACAGCGACACCCTCGGCCTGCAGCTTGTAAAAATCCTGACGGAAAGCCAGCTCAGGGGCTCCCTCGAACTCTTGAAAGGCCAGGGCGCTGTTTTCGTAATAACCTTCCCCCTGTACCGGTAAGCACATAAATGGTTGACTTATGGCTGATTCTGTGGATAAATTAATATATACCAGTTGGCAGGAGTTTTATCCATGAAATGTCCGCGCTGTAAAGTGGAATTGACCAGGAAAATGTTTGAAAACCACCCGGTTGATGCCTGCGGGAAATGCGGAGGTTTATGGGTGCACCGGCACCAGCTCAACGAACTCCTGGACGAGAGTCACGGCGATGTTGAATCTTCTTCCATAGACAGCAGGGAGCACAAGGACAAGTTTCCCGCGGCGAAATGCCTTTCGTGCGACAACAGGATAATGAAAAAAATCAACTTCATGGAATTTTCCGATATAATCATAGATTACTGCCCCGGCTGCGGATCATTCTGGATCGACGGCCAGGAGCTGGACATGATGCATGATTATATTCGCAGGGTGGAGGAGGGCAGTCATTTAGTGAAGGACCGGTCGGCCTATTCCATACTCGCGCGGCTGAGCCAGATAGCCTACCGAATATATCACTGATTCAACTGCTCGATTTCAGCTATTTCCTCGACCAGGGCCGAGAAGAGCGTGATCACATCGGCAGTGGCCTTTCTGAACATGGAGCTGATCTGGCTTGCAATGACACGTGTGATCGCAAGCCCCAGCCGGGGATTCTCGTCGCCGAAAGAAATAAAGCTCTCCCGTTTCATTACAAGACAGCGGCAGTCGGTGCGCGCGATCACCGTTGCAGAACGGCGATCGTTGTCGATGAGCGATATCTCACCGACAGGCACGCTTTTTTTGTCCGCATCGAAGATGGTTACTGTGTATTTCTCGTTCTGAAGGGTTTTTTTCAGGATATCGAGGGTCCCGTTGAGAAAAATGTACATCTCGTCCCCGTAACTCCCTTCTTCGATTATAATCTGGCCTTTTTTATATGTCCTGAACGTGCACAGTCCCTCGATTTTTTCGATGACCTCTCTTTGACCGGCAAACATGCTGAATATCTCCACTTCTTTCAGCTTGTTCAGTACGTCATCGGTATGCAGTGATTCTTTAGCAGCCATGGATTACCTTTCCTTTAAGCCGGTTTTTCGGCCGAACTCCCCTCGATGATTATCGCGCGGCTGTATTTCTTGATAATGTAGTCCGTTCGGGGATTGATCATCGGCAGATTGGCCACCAGGCTCTTGACGGTCTTGAGATTGTCGACCAGGGTGGAGATATCGGGTGTTTTCTGCGCCTCACGGATGGCCTCTTTTTTTCTCTGGAAGAAGTTTCCCGTGTTTTCAAGAAGGCCGATCAGAATAGTCCTGTCCTTTGACAGATAGTGATCGAAGAGGTCTCCGAATGCCCGGCCGACGAATGAATCGGGGATCTCGAGCGTATTGATTGTCGCCCCGGTATGGACGTCCAGAAGCTCGCTGATGACATGGGATACTCCGCTTCCGGCGGACGCATTGGCGATGAGCGAGCGGTTGTACTGGGTCGAAAGTATGATTTCGTCGCAGTTTGAGAACCTGAGGTAACGCTCGAATTTCGCATCAAGCAGCTCGGCTGCGGTATAGATGCTTTTGGATATCGATTTTATCGTGATGATCGACATGACCGTACGGGAGTCGACCTCCTGTACGGAGCCTTTTACCAGGACATCGGCAAGAATCAGAACGCGGGAAGCGCCTTTGAGGTTGGCCCGTTTGAGGACTCTTTCGTCGATATAATCCCCGTGGATGAAATTGATCTCGGAAAATTTCTTGTCAGCCTTCAGGTTCTCGATCTCCTGCTGCTCGGCTGAATTTATGAGGACGATTCCGGACGCGGTGAAGTCCCTGTTCCTGTCCATGATGCCTGAAAGGACTTCTCCCATTTCCCTTTTCCATCCGCAGATGATAAAATGATTCTTAAGCCTGAGCTCCTTCAACCCTCGGCCCTCCTTCAGTTGTTTACTTACGAGCCACGATGCGATATTACCGGTTATGACGCCGACCAGCGACACGCCGAAAAACATCAAGAGAACGCCGGCAAACCTGCCAGCGGTAGATTTCGGATAATAATCGCCGTATCCGACCGTCGTCGATGTGACAAAGGCCCACCAGATGGAATCTCCGAATGTTCTGATATTGCTTGAATTGGCCGGGTCTTCGACCCTCCGGCCCTCGATATAGGTATAGCTTACATGATTTTTTTCGATGATCACGACGATTAACGCGAAGGATACAAGGACCGCGAGCGAAGTGACTACAAGCTTGAAAACCGTGGTTCGGGCGATTTTACCGAGGATATGCCTGACTGATCTTTTTTCTCGTCGGGTTCTGAGGTATTCGAGCGGTCTCATATATGTCCGGTTAAGTGATAGCGGGATTTAACACTCCCATCCACTAATGATTTTCGTATCGGTCAGCTCATAAATTGAATCTTTTAATTTCATGAAAATGATTTTATGCCCCTCGTCATTGACATGGAGCTCGTCCAGTGATATCGCATCGATGTCATAATTCTTCTCAAAGGGCTGAATAGTGTGAAAGTTGATATTTTCAGCCTCAATCGAATCAAGGATCGCGTTGAATTTGTCCACATTCTCGGTTATATGCGGGCTTTTGGCGATGAATTCCGAGCCTGGCCGGATTATCTTGACAGCAATTATTGCGGTCCCCCAGGCTGCCGCCCTGCCGGCGAAGCCTGACATGAATGCCTGAAAATTTTCAGGCGAGGTTTCGGTCAGGGATGGATTTCTTACTCTTCGTTTCTTCACGAAGTTTATGTATCTGCTGCGGAGTCCGGCCGACAGCATCCTGTTCATAAAAAAATATTCAGGGCCGTTTTTCTTGAAAAGGCGGGGAGCGCAATCGGCCATGCCAATTTGTATGATCACCAGATCCGGAGCGTACCGTTCAAGCAAGTCCAGGCCGCCGCCGCCTTCGGTAACGAGACGCAGCGCAGTCGCGCCCCGTGCAGGCCGGTCAATGATGTCGTAATCCGGGAATTCCTGCTTCAATAGATAGACCCAGGTGGATTCATAGGGCACGCCCGGGCGGGGCATGGCCATTGAATCGGTGATCAGCATTATGCGTTTTTTCATGTATTGTTCTCGAGTAAAAGGATGTTTTATTCAGGTTAATCCAGTAATAAACGGCCTACCAGATATTACAATAAATTCTTGACAAAATCTCCAAAAGAATAAACATGGTAAATCATAGTGAACAGTGTTTACAAAATTTAAACTAAAAATTCCTCATCTCAATGGCAGATTTTATGGAACCTAAATTAAAAGAAACAATGAACAAATTTTTCTATCCTGAAAGCATAGTGGTAATCGGAGTTTCCCTTGCAAAGATAAACCTGGGAAAGATCATCATACTCAACAATCTTCAGAGGAAATGGGCCGGTAAACTATACGGCATCAGCACCGAAAACGGATCTATCGAGGGCGTGCCGGTTTTCGATTCGGTCGACAAACTTCCGGAAGTGCCGGACGTTGCAATCATCATCACCCCGGCGAAGTATGTTCCGGGATATATGAAACAGTGCGGCGAAAAGGGAATAAAACAGGTAGTCATTGAGACGGGCGGATTCAGCGAATACTCGAACGAAAAGGGCTCGCTCGAGGCAGAAGTGCTTCAGACTGCAAGACATTACGGAATCAGGGTGATCGGCCCAAATTGTGTCGGTGTCGGGACATCCGAAACAGGAATGATGAACGCGTTCGGCTTCTTCCAGCGCGAGGAGGGCAATTCATCTGTTTCGGTCATTTCCCAGAGCGGTGGAATAGGCAACACCTTTATCCGCATACTGAACGACAACCATATATTCTGGCAGAAGTTCGCCAGCGTCGGCAACAAGCTCGATCTTGACGAGGCCGATTTTCTCGAATATTTTCTCCAGGACGACAAGACGGGCACCATAATGTGCTATCTCGAGGGGTTCAACCGGGGCAGGTATTTTTTCGACCTGGCAAGAAAATCCGATAAGCCGATAATCGTGCTCAAGTCGAACCGCAGTGAAGCGAGTTCGAAGATCGCTCGCTCCCACACGACGGCGCTGTCGACCGGGGATGACATCGTCGACGCAGCATTCAGGCAGACGGCGATAATCAGGGTCGAGGGAGAGGAGGACCTGCGGACTGCGGCCAAGGCGTTCAAGCTTCCGATCGTCAGGGGAAACAGCGTTGCCGTGCTTTCCCGTTCGGGAGGGCACGCGGTCATAACGGCGGACGCCTGCGTCAAATACGGCCTGAACATGATCGATTTTCCAGCCCCGTACATCGAGAGCATCAAAGGCATATACAAGACCAGGGTAATCAACCACCAGAATCCGCTCGACCTCGGCGAAATATTCGACTATACCATATTCATCAAGATCGTCGAGGAGACCCTGAAGATTCCGGAGGTGGACGGAATAATCTTCAACCATCTGTACCAGCCCTCATACGAAGCGGCGTCCTCAAGGACGTTCCTCAAGGCGGTCGAGGAGCTCGTGGCCAGATACGAAAAGCCCGTATACATTTCCCTGACATCCAACGCTGAGGAGATAACGGATATCACCAAAAACCATCCTTATCCGACATTCACTTCGCCCCTGCAGGCGGTACAGGCTTACGCCCTGGCGCTCGACTACGCGCGGATGAAAAAGGCGCGCGACTCGAGAGGCGAACTTCCGGCATTCGGGATCGATGTTCCCGTGATTGAAAGTGTTCGTTCAAGATGCAGGACCGAGGGCAGGATCCCGCTGACCGACGAGGCGCTGGACATATGCCGGGCGGCGGGCGTCATCCCGGTAAAGTATTCGCGCGTTCAGGGCCCGGCCGATCTGGATTTGATCGATATCAAATATCCCGCGGCCATCAAGCTGCTTTCCAGGGACGCCTCGCATAAATCCGACGCAGGAGGGGTCATGCTCGGCATCCCGGACAGGGCCGCGGCGGCAGCCGCGATCGAGGCCATGAGGGAAAAAATCTCGGCGCTTCCGGGCAGGCCGGCAATCGACGGTTTTCTCGTTCAGAAAATGAGCGGGCAAGGCGAGGAATTCTTTATCGGCGGGCGCAGGGACGCCACGTTCGGCCCGGTCGTCATGGTCGGTTACGGCGGAATTTTCATCGAACTTCTGAATGACGTTTCAATGAGGCTGGCGCCGGTAACCGCGAACGAAGCTGCAGCGATGATCGACGAGCTCACGATGTCGCCTTTGTTCAGGGGTGTCAGGGGAAGGCCGCCGCTGGACAGGGATGCGCTGATTGATGCGCTCTGCAGGATATCTTCGCTTCTCGCCTCGGACAAAACCATCGGCGAAATCGATATCAATCCTGTGATCGTTCATGAAAAGGGCAATGGCGTTTCAATAGTGGATTCACGGATATTTTTCCTGCATCATGACGCCTGACCGGTTCTCCAGACCGTTCTGGAGTTCCATGGCCGGATATGCCGAATATTTGGCCCAGGCGAAGCTTTTTTCTTGACTACAGCCCCTTAATGAAATTGGATGGTCTAATTGTATTGTTTTCCCGATCCAATATGAACAGTAAAAAGTATATTGAAATCATCTGGTACGGAAGAGGCGGGCAGGGAGCAATTACCGCAAGTCAGCTGATCGCCGAAGCCGCACATCTCGAGGGTTATAAAGGAATCACCACTGCCCCATCGTTCGGGGCTGAACGCAGAGGGGCCCCGGTAGCGGCGTTTCTGCGCCTGGCGCACGAGCCGATCCGCATCTTTTCGCAGGTATCAGACCCCGATATCATCGTTGTACTCGATCCCTCCCTTTTGCCGGTATTGAAGCTCAAAGAGAGATACAGACCCGGTGCGACCGTTATCATCAATTCGCGCCATACGCCGGACGAGCTCGGTCTCGATTCATTCGCAGTGGTCGGAACCGCAGACGTCACCCATGTCGCGATTGAAAACAACCTTACCATGGCGGGAATCGCAATACTCAATACCCCGATACTGGGAGCGTTTGTCAGGGTGACCAATCTGGTAAGCCTGGCCGGGGTCGAAAAGGCGGTCGAGAAGAAATTTTCGGCCGAAAAAGCCAGAATAAACATGCTTGCCGCTAAAATAATCTACGATTCGACGAATATCCATCAGAGAGGATGATATGGGCACCAGAAACTGCGGACACATAACTGCGTCATCCTCACCGGCCGTTGGCGAGGCGGGAAGGACCGGCGACTGGAGGGTGCAGCATCCTCAGTTTGACTATGCGATATGCACGCCGGCAAAAAGCGGAATCCCGTCATGCTTCAGGTGCTGGACTTTCTGCCCGGACGCGGTGATCACCAAGACGGTGCCCCCGACGGTCAACCTCGAATACTGCAAGGGCTGCGGAATATGCTCCGAGGTGTGCCCTACCGGCGCGATAACCATGGTCAGTGAAGAAAATTGAAGTTATGCACGGACCGGTGAACGGCCCGGCGTGAGGTCTCCATGACATCAGCGACAGCATCAAAAAACAAAAAGCAGACGGCCTCAGAAACGAAGATCTTGACCGCGAACTATGCGGCCGCGGAAGCGGTGAAGCTTTGCGGCGTGCAGGTCATATCCGCCTATCCCATAACACCGCAGACGCCGGTCGTCGAAAAGCTCATGGAGTTCGTTCACGATGGGTCAATCAAGGTGGAGTTCGTTACGGTCGAGAGCGAGCACAGCGCGATAACGGTCTGCATATCTGCATCGGCTGTAGGCGCCAGGGTCTTCACCGCCAGCTGCGCCAACGGCCTTGCCCTTATGCACGAGCAGCTCCACTGGGCGGCCGGCAGCAGGCTTCCGATCGTCATGGCCATACCCAACCGGGCAGTGGCCGCGCCCTGGAACATCCTCAACGACCAGCAGGACAGCATTTCCCAGCGCGACACGGGGTGGATTCAGTTATATTGCCGCAACAGCCAGGAGGTCATGGATTCGATCATCCAGGCCTACAGGATAGCCGAGGACGTGATGGTGCCTGTGATGGTCTGCTATGACGGATACGTGCTCTCCCACACCCACATGCCGGTCGAAGTGCCCGACCCGGCAGCGGTGAAAAGCTATCTGCCCGATTACGTTCCCCACACGATACTCGACCCGGCGGATCCCAGAAACATAAATCCCGTGACCCTGGCCGACCCGCGGCTCAATGCCGAGAACGTCCTGTGCCACGGCTATTTCGAACTGCGGTATCTTCTTCAAGAAGCGCTGCTTCGCACACCGGAATCGGTAGAAAAGGCCGGACGCGAATTCGGCCGGCTTTTCGGCAGGGAATACGGCATCCTGGACCATTACCGCTGCGACGACGCTGATCTTGTCATGGTTTCCATGGGAAGCCTGGCGAGCGAAGCGATGGACGCCGTGGACCGCCTGCGCGACGAAGGAAAGAAAATCGGCATCATACACGTGCGGCTGTACCGCCCGTTCCCGGCAGAGATCATTGCCGGGGCAGTAGCCGAAACCGGGTGCAGGGGAGTCGCCGTGATCGAGAAAGACGTGAGTTACGGATACGAGGGGGCGCTGTGCACCGACCTCAAGGCCGCGCTTTTCGATTACGGAGTCAACGTGTTCGCGCATTCTTATATCGCCGGCCTCGGCGGCAGGGATGTGAAATCCGCCGAATTGTACGACGCCCTTTCCAGAAGTTACGAGTATTGCTCGAAGCCCGAGGGCTCGCGGAGAAAGGACCAGGAATGGCTCAACTGCCTGATATGAATCAAGCGATGGTAAACGATACGTACAGGAACCTGATATGACCGTTAAAACGACAACGCTGACCCTCCCCGAAGAGGAATTCGCCCTCCAGGGCAACCGCGCCTGTATGGGCTGCGGCCTTTCGATCGCATACCGGCACGGCCTCAAGGCGCTGGGCAAAAAGACGATACTGACCGTTCCCGCGAGCTGCCTGACAGTGCTCCAGGGGATGTACCCGGTGTCGTCCATGCTCGTCCCGTGCCTGAATACGGCCTTCGAGACCACGGCCGCATCCGCGTCGGGAATCAAGGCCGCGCTGCGCGCCCTGGGCAAGGACGACATAACGGTAGTCGGGTGGGCCGGTGACGGCGGCACCTCCGATATCGGTATACAGGCCCTTTCAGGGGCGGCTGAGCGCAATACGGACTTCATTTACGTCTGCTACGACAACGAGGGATACATGAACACCGGGACCCAGCGTTCCGGCAGCACTCCTCTGGGTGCGGTGACCACCACGACCCTCATGGGTAAAACCGAGCACAAGAAAGACATGCCGCAGATCATGGCCGCGCACAATGTCCCGTATATAGCCACGGTGAGTCCCTCATACCCGCTGGAGCTTTACGACAAGTTCAGGTTCGCGAAGGATGTGAAAGGGACCCGATATATACACATACTGGTTCCGTGTCCTCCCGGATGGGGATTCGATCCCAGGTACACGGTCGAGATGGGCGAGATGGCCGTTAAATGCGGCATGTTCGACCTGTACGAAATCATTGATGGCGTATTCTCATTCTACGGCCAGAGCCAGCGCATAGCCAAGGGAAAAAAACGCGAACCGGTCGAGCCATACATCAGGGCGCAGTCCCGTTTCAAGGGGATTCCGCAGGAGAGGATCGATTCCCTCCAAACCTGGGTCGACAGGAAATGGGCCCTGTACGAACAGATGGGGTATTGCGAATAAAATGGCATCATCCGCGGGAAAGCCGTACTACGATTACAAATTCCTTGGGATCCGCTCGTTTGTCGAGCTACTCGACGAGGCGGCCAAGGATTATTCAATGATCACTGACTGGTCGATTGAAAATCTGTACCAGGGGGAAGCCTCCTTTCTGAACAGGAAAGACGACACCGTCCGTCTGGGGAAGGTTCCGAAGGACGGCGAGGACGTTTTTTTTCTGGAATTCGGATTGATGATTGCGCCGCAGGTGGGGGCCCGCGCCTACATCGTTTTTATATTCGACCATTATCCGACCGCTGAACAGATGGAGCAAACTGCAGCCGATATCGAATCCCTGGTGAACAGCCGCCTCGAGGATTACGGCAAGACCATGCCCGCGGCCCAGGGGGATTCCCCGGGCGGCGGCACAATCAACTGAATCAACCCCGTTTTTTCTTGTTTTCCCTCATCATCTCGATGAAACTCTCAACACGGGTCATGATAGGCCCTTCGGCGAAGGCCCTGGGATCGTTCATGTCGCACTGGAGAATCAGGACAGGAATGTTCTTCTCTTTCTGAATGGCGTTTTTCAGGTCGATCATGCCGGTGCTCGACGGCCTGCATGACATGTTTTCATGCAGTATAACTCCATCGATTTTATATTCGTCAACTGCATTGTTGAAATAATCGATCCTTCTTTCGAGGTTGTAGCTATAGGGAAGGTCCATCATGATCTTCGCGACCGCCCTCAATGCCTGCTCGAAGGGAACGTCGGCCGAAGGCTTCACCGGGCTGAATGAATAGGTATAGGGCTCATAGGTGACGACCGCCCCGTATCTGGCGAGATCGAACATGAACCTCATGCGGTACCAGAACGGTATTCCCTCGAAAAGGAGCCTGAACTGCTCTTTGCCCTCGGGAAGGGTGCCTTTCGTTTCGGCCACTCGCATCTGGATGTCGCCGAGTATCTTCTTGTAGAACTTGACCCCGATTTTTTTGCCGGGCAGCACCACCAGCGGGAAGAACGAGGCCGACGTTTCGGCTGCGCTGTACGGGGAGGGCACGGCCTTCCGGTATTCATAGATTTCACGCCAGAGGTTCGTAAGTTCTGTCGAAGTCGCGAGAGTCTTTCTCATTTTTTTCTCGTTGAGCTTCTTGCCGAAATTGCGCTCCATGAACGCAGAGAAGTCGTGGAACTGCTCCACCACGTAATCAATGTATTCTTCGAGCTTTTTCTCGCTGGTTCCGCTGACCCATTTGGGTATGTCGAACATGTAGAATGGCACGTTCATTTTCTCGGCCATGATCTGGAACCATTTCCAGTGCGTGTCGCAGATGGTATTGGTGCACGTTACCAGGTCGGGCTTGGCGATGCCGCCGAGGGTCGTTTTGATTCCGGTATCGAAGGCGCCCATGCTGGTTTTGCAGTACGAGCACAGGTCGCGCGAATACCCCATAGCCTCGGTGTGTTCTATCAGCCGGAGGGACTGTTTACGCGCCGCGGCGACTGTCGACATGTTTTCAGGATGCAGGGGGAACATGTCGTAGGCCCAGAGAAACTCGACCGGAAATCCGGCGCAGGTCCATGCCGTTTTTTTCCAGGGCAGCTTCGAGTAAAGCTCTCCCTTTATGAGGTAGTAGAGCATGACGCTTTTAAGGTCCTTTGCGTGCGGGAGTACTTCGACTTTTATCTGCTCCTTTGCGATGTTCGCATTGTTTGCGGTGTTCTTGGTGTTCATTATATCCTCCTATAGCGTTTCGGTAAAAGCAGTGAGCCTGGTCACGATCTGCTGGTCGGTGACCGGGGTAAATTCCCTTTCGAAGTGGATGAGCTTGTGACCGTCTTCCTTGAGGGCGTTGTTGACCGAAACCGAGTCGTATGCGAACGGTTCGCAGAATTTCAGGTTCTGGGATACTATCCCGTCAATGGGCGTTGTTCGGAGTATGCTCTTCAGAAATTCAATTCTGCCGCGAAGCCCGGGCTTGGTCGCCGGCCGCGGAATATTGAGATAATACCTGGCCAGGGATTCGATCGGGTCGCCGCTTTCTGGAATCAGGCCGGAAAAATAGCGTTCACCGATTGAAAGATCGTCCCTGACGACCCTTACGTCGCATTTGTCGAGGGTGTCCATCCATTCCGGATAGCTCACGTCGCTTCCCGTAAGGAGGGCTTTTTTCTTGCCCGAAGGAAAAGCGGGTCGCGCGGACCATTCTCTGGAAATCTGTTCCAGGCTGGCAACCGCATCCATCCTGTTCTGCTGCAGCGTAACGAGTATTGCCTGAAGGTAGTCCCTGTTCGGGATGTCTTTCGTGGAACGCATGGCGGATAGCTTCTGGAGCAGTTTTTTTATCTCATTGGCGACCCTGATCGATTCGCGGATTTTATCATCCCCGATTTTTACTTTAAAAAAGCTTTCAAGCGCATCGATGAAAGCCTTGATTTCCTTTTTCATGAAGCCGAGTGCGATTTCATCGTTTTTAACCGGAGCATTGAACCAGTAGAGGAATGGGGTCTTTATGTGCATTTTCCAGACATCAAAATGACGGTTTGTCGTGTTGCAGCCCTGGGCTACGACGATTCCACTCCAATCGCCGGATTTATGAAGGGCTTCCGTGAAAAAGCTTTTGGCCGCGGGGCAGAAAAAGTTTTGAAGGTACTGGTCCGCCGGTTCATTTGAGGCATGCACGTCGCCGAGGATTTTATATGGGATGTATCCTGCAGCTGATATGATTTCTTCCGGCAGGTCATGGGAAGAGTCGAAAAACGCGATTTTATTCATGGTGTTTCCCTCTGATTAGATTGCATCGTCATCAGACGCAATTATTTTAGCCATGCAATAAAAATCAAACAAAAAATGAATCTGTAGTCTGAAATGTTCATGTTAATAACGAACAGTGTACGTAAATATTGAGATAGACAAAATTTTGAATTTGCACAGTGTGAATTTGCTCAGAGCAATAGTGAATGATTTTTCGGAATTTGATGGTGATGAATATACCCGTTTTTACGGGCATACGCTCTGGCGGTATATGAATCTCAACTGTAATGGGGCTTAAGTCATTCCAGCGAAAGCGGGAATCCATCTTATGGCTTATAAATATGGATTCCCGGTTCGCTTTGCTCTCGGGAATGATGACAACAGGAATGAATGTCTCAGACAGTCGCTATTACTTGTACTGAAGCACGATTTTCAGTATTCGCCTCACCGGCTCTGCAGCGCCCCAGAGGAGCTGATCGCCAACGGTAAAGCAGGTAATATATTCAGGCCCGAGGTTCATCTTTCTCAGCCTGCCGATGGGAACCTTGAGAGTCCCGGTGGCGTAAGCAGGTGTGAGCTTTTTGAGCGTGTCTTCCTTGTTATTGGGTACGAGTTCGGCCCAATCGTTTGCTGATGATATCATCCCGCTTATCTCATCAAGGGGAATGTTCTTCCTGAGCTTGATGGCAATGCCCTGGCTGTGGCAGCGCATGGCGCCGACACGGACGCACTGACCGTCGATGGGTATTGGATTGTCTTCACGCCCGAGTATTTTATTGGTCTCGACCAGCCCTTTCCATTCCTCGCGGGTCTGGCCGTTTTCCATGGGCTTGTCGATCCAGGGAATAAGGCTCGCTGCGAGGGGGGCGCCGAAATTGTCCCGGGGAAACGACTCGTCGCGTATGCATGAAGTGACCGCCCGGTCGAGCTCGAGGATAGCGGTGGCAGGCTTGTCAATATAGGGTTTTGCCGCGACCGAAATCGAGGACATCTGGGAAATGAGCTCCCTCATGTTGTTCGCGCCCGCACCTGATGCGGCCTGATATGTCATCGAAGTGAGCCATTCGATGGAATCGCTGTGGAACAGCCCGCCCAGGGCCATCAGCATGAGTGAAACCGTGCAGTTTCCGCCGATATAATTTTTGATGCCGCCCGAAAGACCCCTGTCGATGACGTCCCGGTTGACCGGATCCAGGACGATGATGCTGTCCTTCTGCATCCTGAGAGTCGACGCCGCGTCGATCCAGTAGCCGTTCCAGCCGGTTTTCCTGAGTTCGCCGTAAACTTTAGTGGTGTAGTCGCCTCCCTGGCAGGTGACTATGATGTCCATCCCGGAAAGCTTTTTGACGTCATAAGCGTCCTGGAGCGGAGGTATCTCCATCCCTATGTCGGGGCCTTTCTGGCCTAACTGGGAGGTGGTGAAAAAGAGCGGATCATATCCCTTGAAGTCCTTTTCTTCAAGCATCCTCTGCATGAGCACCGAGCCGACCATGCCGCGCCAACCGACAAATCCTACTCTTTTCATAATATACCTCTCTGGAAATTTTCAGTATTTAGATCATGCCGCATTTTTGAGTCAATAAAATTTTGTTCACTTGAAAAAAATAATAGTGCCGCCGCTGCTGCATGGAAATATATGCTTTACATTTTTTATCGGAATCATAGAATACTTTCTGCCGCGGCCCAGGGGAGATAATTGCCCGGATGACGCCGTTCGGCCGGGAAATAACATGATTGAAGTTTCAATTGGACAGAAAATCGATCTGCTGAAGAGGTCAAACCTTTTCGCGAACCTGAAACAGTTCGAGCTCAGCATCCTTGCCGATTACAGCGAGACAAGAGAATGCTACCGCGGGGAGACTATTTTCACCCAGGGAACTCAATCGAGCCAGTGCTTCATCCTGATCCATGGAGAGGTGATGATCATACGCGAGGGAGACGGCTCCAGGCAGATGGATGTCGCCAGGTTCATCACGGGGGATTCTTTCGGCGAGCTCGATCTGCTCGGGAACGCCATACATTCCGCGACCGCGATCTGCATAAAAGAATCCGCTTTGCTGGTTTTCCCTGTCCGCGGGCTGACGCTCGAAAAATTCCTCAACATGCATCCCTACATCGCCGCCCATATCATGCACAAGCTGCTCGGTCTCATCGCCAACAGGATCAGGCAGACAAACGAGCTCATTTCCGAAAAAACGCCCTGGATCCACGAGTTGAGACGCCAGCTCCATACCGACAAACTCACCGGCCTGTACAGCAAGATGTTCCTCGACGACGAACTCGAGAACGTGCTCCAGAACGCCGAAAAAGAGACCTATTTTCTGCTGATCAAGCCCGACAATTTCAAGGACATCAACGACAATTACGGGCATGAGGCGGGCGACAGGGTCCTGCGCCTTATGGCTATTCTTCTGTATTCGGTATTGCGAGAGCACGATTACGGGATCCGCTACAGGGGTGACGAATTCGCGGCGCTGCTGCCCAACGCCGATATAAACGAAGCTGTCCGCGTATCGGACGAGATCAGGCAGGCGATACGGGGCATGGACCTTGAGGAGATATCGGCCGAGAACGAGATCACCGTGAGCCTGAGCATCGGTCTTTCCCATTTCCCCGGTCAATGCACAAGCGCTCAGTCCATGATAGAGCGGGCGTACGAGAACGCCATGAAAGCCAGGAAATCAGGCGGAGATTGCAGCGCATATGGATGAAGTGAACGGAATGCTCAATAGCGAAGTTTTTTCGCTTCTCAATAAGAACGAAGCGGAAAAATTCATGATGATACTCAAGAGGAAATCCGTCAGGCAGGGCGAGACGATATTTCTTGAGGGGGACAGGGGCAGGGAGATGTTTATAGTGGAGCGCGGGTCCATAGCAAGCAGGACCGTCCTTCCCAACGGCATGCATCTCGATATCGCGAGGTTCGGCCCGGGGGATTTCTTCGGCGACATGTCGATTTTCGAAAACGCGCCGCGCTCGGCTACCTGCTATGCGCTCGAGGATTCCGATCTTCTGCGGCTGAACGATCTCATTTTCGAAGATTTCACCGAGAACCATCCTGAAATTTCGGCCAAGATAATGCTGCGTATGCTCAATATAATAACGGCGCGCCTGAGGGAGAAAAGCCATTTCCTGGGCAACATGGTGGAATGGGGCGATAGCGCCAGCAAGAGGGCGATCACGGATGAAATCGCCTGCATTTACAACAGGAGGTTCCTGGACGAGGCGATCGAGAAGCTCTTTCGTAAAAGCGAGAACAGCGGTAGTCCGATTTCGTTCATCATGATCGATATCGACGATTTCAGCCGCTTCGACGAAAAGTGCTCCAACGAGGAAACAAATCAGGTGATCAGGGCGCTTGTCGTCTCGATGCGCACGCACATCCGCGAGAAGGATATCCTCGCTCGTTACGGCGGGGACGAGTTCAGCATCATTCTACCCGATACCGGTAAAAGCGCCGCCCGCGAAATCGCTGAAAAGATATGCTCCGGTGTCGAATCGATCGATTTGAAGCAGATCAATGAAAAATTTTTTAAAACCGTAACTATCAGCATCGGTCTCGCATCCTATCCGGAAGACGCAACGGAACTCGAAGAGCTCCTGGGCCTCACCGATAAAAGACTGTATCGATCAAAATCTGAAGGCAAAAACAGGGTCAGCTGGGATGACCGCCCGGCCGGGTGAATCAATTAATGAAATCCCTCAAAAAAAACATATTTTTACCGTGGCGGAAGATCGGGACGATAGACAAAATCATTGATGTTTTCGTCGGTAAAGAAAACTTTCTGGTCCTGGGCCATCTTAATCCCGATGAAGACTGCGTCTCCTCGATGGTTGGCACGGCGTTGATAATTAAGAAATTCAATAAAAATGTGGCGCTGTTTTTCCCGTCAAAGCTTCACGATAACTTTCAATACCTGATCAAAATCTGCGAATTCAATTCCATAACCCTGCTCAGGCCCGATAATATAAGAAAGAAGATCGCAGGCCTCGGAACGTTCGATGCGGTCATCATATGCGATACCGCCAAGCCTTCCATGATACAATCGCACGAACTGCTCGACCCCGTTCTACGCGACAGCTCCATGCTGAAGATCGAAATAGATCATCATCTTGGAGGCGACAGCAGCTATATCGGCTCAGAAGGATTCAGGCTCGTGACCGATGCGACATCGGCAAGCGAACTGGTGGGCCAGATACTCTTGAGGCTGAGCAAAAAGGAAAAATTCCTGAAGGAATATCACATCGGCAATCCCTTTTCACGGAATTTGATACTGGCGGTCCTCACCGGAATCATCGGCGACACCGACATGGGAAAATACCTGAAGACCCGGAAAACACGGCGCTATTACCGGATATTCAGCTCGATGTACGACGGGATACTCAACCGCGAAACCATCAAGGCTACGAACCTTTCCTCGATGGAGGACATTTCACACGAGCTGAAGAGGCTCACCGCCGCCGAGGAAGTCTGCTATAACTTCATGATGGCCAGGAAGAAATTCACGAAATCGTTCGGATACGTGGTCGTCAGACAGGGGGATTTCCAGAAGGCCAGGATTCCCCTTGACAACGATATCATCGTATCGACGTCCAGGGCGGTGGCCGATGCGCTCGCGGAGGAGAGCGGAAAGCTGAGCCTTGTCGCCTATTACGACCTGCCCGGCGTTTCCGAACTGGTCCAGCTCCGCGTCAGGCGCTGCCACAGCTATAAGGAATTCGATGTGCGCCGCATACTTGAGATGTTTTCCATAGAGAACGGCGGCGGCCACGAGGGCGCGATGGGATTCAGGGTCGACCAGGGAACGGTCGAAGATATCGATGAATTCGTCCGGCGGATCATCGAAGGCATAGAAAAGGCGATAGGATAGCCCGGGTGTCGGATTATATCCTGTCAGCAACCTGCGCTTTCGGCATAGAGGCCGTTCTCCGCAAGGAGCTTCACGGCATGGGGTTCGATCCGGAATCCACCGAAAACGGAAAAATTACCTTCAGGGGATCATCGACCGACATCGCCAGATGCAATTTATGGCTCAGAAGCGCCGACAGGGTTTTCATGTCGTTTCCGCAATTTGCCGCGAAAGGCTTCGATGAATACTACGAAAATATCCGCTCGCTTCTCTGGGAGGAGATGATGCCCGAGGATGCGATGGCGCATGTGACGGTCAGGACGAAGGGGTCCCTGATTGCGAGCGCGCCGCGAGCGCAGTCGGTCGCGAAAAAGGCCATACTCGACGGGTTGCGGCGGCGTTTCAAACGGGACAGGTTCGAGGAAACAGGCCCGCGCTATCACGTCGATATAACGATACAAAACGACTCAGTGTCCGTGAACCTTGACTCCAGCGGAGAGGGCCTGCACAAGCGGGGCTACAGGACCGGCAGGGGTGAAGCGCCCCTGCGTGAGACGCTCGCAGCAGCGCTCGTTTTGCTGAGCGGATGGACCCCGGACCGGATGCTGGCGGACCCGATGTGCGGGAGCGGGACCATCCCCATAGAAGCCGCGATGATCGGCAGCCGCAGGGCGCCGGGCCTCGGCAGAAAATTCGCGGCCGAGAAATGGCCGTTTTTATCCCGAAAGCTGTGGGACATCGCGCGCTCTGAGGCCATGGAACTGGCGGAGAAGGGAGAATTCGCAGTGTACGCATCGGACATCGACCGCAGGGTCTTTTCACATGCGCGGGAGAATGCGCGCGCGGCCGGCGTGTACGAACGGATTGTTTTCGAGAGAAAGGACGTTGCGGAATTCAGCTCGAAACATGAGAACGGAGTCATCGTCACCAATCCGCCCTATGGCGAAAGGCTTGGAGAAAAAGACGAGGTGGCCGCACTGTACGGGACGATGGGGGAGGTTTTCGGAAAGCTGGATTCCTGGTCGAAATACATTCTCTGCGGCAACGGGTATTTCGAAAGGCTGTACGGCCGAAAATCGGACCGCAACCGGAAGCTTTACAACGGCCAGATAAAAACGTATCTGTACCAGTATTACGGCCATGAAAGGGTAAAATCATGAAAAAACATCCGAAGAATATCGAACTGACGGACATCGGCGTTCCCGACGGTTATGATCTTGGCTCTATCGTGGATGTCCTGAGCGATCCCTCATCGTACAGCGAGGTGTTCCACAGGGCCAACCACGATGTACCCATGCCCTCGATCGAGAGGCTGGGTGAAATAGTCGATCTGCTCAAATCCGTGCTCTTCCCCGGATATTTCGGGCAGTCCGAGATGAAGCCGGACACCATCAAGTACTATATCGGATCGACCCTGGACAGGGTATTCCCTCTGCTCGTCAAGCAGATCCAGCGGGGAGAGTGTTTCTCATGCACTGACCCGGCTTTCAGCTGCACCGACTGCGAGGCAAGGGCAAGGGTCTCGGCCGGGATACTCCTGTCGAAAATACCCGGGATTCGGAAGATGCTTGCTCTCGACGCACATGCAGCATTCAGGGGAGACCCTGCCGCAAAAAGTATCGGTGAAACCATTTTTTCCTATCCCAGCATGATGGCGATGACCAACTACCGCATAGCTCACGAGATGTACCTGCTCGGCATCCCTCTCATCCCGAGAATCATCACCGAGATGGCCCACTCTGCGACCGGCATCGACATCCATCCGGGCGCTGCGATCGGCGAGCACTTTTTCATCGATCATGGCACTGGGACCGTCATAGGGGAAACATGCATTATCGGCGACAATGTGAGGATTTATCAGGGAGTGACCCTCGGGGCGAAGAGCTTCCCCCTTGACGTGAGCGGCAGTCCCATCAAGGGCATACCCCGTCATCCGATCGTCGAGGACGACGTGATAATCTATTCAGGCGCAACGTTGCTCGGAAGGATTACGATCGGAAAGGGTGCGGAAATCGGCGGCAATGTCTGGATCACCCGGGACGTGCCGCCGGGCGTTCGGGTTGTCCAGAGCCCGCACGAGGACATCGGCTTCAGGGACGGCGAAGGGATATGAGCGCGGGTTTCACCGCACGAGAAATTTCTGTGCGGCCGCGTTGACCGGGTCCCATACCGGCGAGAAGGGCGGGGCGTATCCAAGATCGAGATAGGCGAGCTCTTCGATTTTCATCCCGCCTGCGATCGCGGTTGCCACGGTGTTGGTTCTCAGCGCCGCGCCCTGGGTTCCCGCGAATTCGCCGCCTATGATCTGTCTCGTTTTGCTGTTAATGGTCAGGCTGACGAGGATTATTTCAGAACCGGGATAGTACCCGGCTTTTGATTTCCACAGGGTCGATATCGATCTGCCTGGAATGCCGTAGCGGTCGGCGTCCTCCTGGTTGAGGCCGGTTTTGCCTACCTCGAGGTCGAATACCTTAACGAACTGGGATCCTACGATCCCGCTGAAGCTTTCTGTTGTGATTCCGGCGGCCTGCAGCCCGGCAACCCGGCCCTGTTTGTTGGCGGTGGAGCCAAGCGGCATGTAGAAATCGTCTCCCAGTACGAGGTGACGGACCGTGGCGCAATCTCCTGCCGCGAAGACTCCCGGAATGTTCGTTCTCGATTCGCGGTCAACCATGATTGCCCCGTTGGGAGTCATCCTGAGCCCGCTGCCCCGCAGGAACTCCGTGTTGGGCACGACCCCCACTGAAACGATGAGAAAATCGGTTTCAAAAACGGTATCGCCGCATTCCAGTTCGAGTGAAGGGCCTTTCTCCCGTATGGCGCCGACTGATTTTTCGGTATGGATTTCGACGCCGTTTTTCAGGAGCTCATCGGAAATCTTCTGCCTGATCTCGGGCGACATCGTCATCGCGACAGAGGGCATCTTTTCTATCATCTGCACCCTGATGTTCCTCTTGCGTATTGCTTCAGCCATTTCCAGGCCGATAAATCCGCCGCCTATTATGGCCCCGGCGGCGGGCTTTCCGTGGTCGATGAATTCCCTTACCGCGATCCCCTGCGAGAGGCTTCGGAGAAAAAAAACGTTTTTTGAGTTTATTCCCGGAATCGGGGGAACCACGGCGCGAGCCCCTGTGGCGATAATCAGGCTGTCATAAGAATACCGGCAGGGACTCCCTTCGCATTTAGCAGTAACGTTTTTTTGCTCAAGGTCAACGGATATGATTTCGGTCTCTGAAAAAATATTGATGTTTCTTTTGTGGATGAAGTCCTCCTTGTCGATTGCAAGAAGGCTCCTGTGATTGGATATTTCGCCTGAAATATAATAAGGCATCCCGCAAGCAGCGTAAGAGACATGCGCGCCCTTTTCAAAAACCGCCAGTGAGAGGCCGGGGCTCGTCCTTCTGGCCTGGGATGCGGCGCTCATTCCGGCAGCATCTCCTCCTATTACGATTATATCATAATGATCCATGATGTAACCCTTAACGTCATCAGAACTGTATCTCTTAATGGTTGATCCGGCAACGGGAATGATGTATCGTTACAAATTCGTGTTTAGTATATCATTTTCCAATTATTTGTCAAAAAAATTAACAATTTTAAAATAAAATAAAATACTTAATGTTGACGTTTTCAGATAATTTAGTATTTTAAAAGTATCTTAAATATGGAGGATTGATTTGAAAATCTCGATAACTGAAAAAGCTGTTAAAAAGATTAAAGAAGTCATGTCATCATCGGATATTAAAAGCCCTGTACTGAGGATTCAGTTTGCGGGTTTCGGTTGAGGTGGTCCCCGGTTGGGGCTTGCTCTGGACGAGCATGATGCAAATGAACACTATGTCATGAATGATGATATTAAAATAACCGTAGACAAGAGGCTGAATGACTATATGCAGACTGAAAACAACATAACCGTTGATTTCAGGGATTCCGTGTACGGTTCAGGCTTCATCGTTAACGGGGGAAGCTCCTGTTAGTTGGGTTGAGATGGATGCTGAAAGGGCTGCCTTTGAGGGGCAGCCCTTTTTTTACTAAAAATTGTCGCAGAGTATTTCGAAATAGGCTTTCGGGTGGTCGCAGGAAGGGCATTTTTCAGGGGCCTCGGCTCCCTTGTGGATATATCCGCAGTTCCTGCATTTCCACATGGCCTGCCCGCTTTTCTTGAACACGGCGCCTTCCTGTATGTTTTTGAGAAGTGCAAGGTAGCGCTCCTCGTGGTGCTTCTCGACTTCGGCGATTTTCCTGAAGACAAAGGCGACATCCTTGAAGCCTTCTTCCTCTGCTATGCGGGCGAACTCTGGATACAACGTGGTATGCTCCTCGTTCTCACCCATTGCAGCGGCTTTCAGGTTTTCCACAGTGGTGCCGATTCTTCCGGCGGGGAAGGTCGCGGTGATCTCAGTGTCACCGCCTTCGAGAAATTTAAAGAAGCGCTTCGCGTGCTCTTTCTCGTTGTCCGCCGTTTCGAGGAAAAACCCGGATATCTGCTCATATCCTTCCTTCTTGGCGACTGACGCGAAGAAAGTATACCTGTTGCGCGCCTGAGACTCTCCGGCAAACGCGGCCAGGAGATTTTTTTCAGTTCTTGTTCCTTTGATGCTCATAGATACTCCTTGGTTGAATTAATAATCATTTAGCCTGGTAATAACATCTCTTCGGTGATGTTACCGCTCCATCTGTCTGGAGCTTTTTGATGATTTTTGCGACTTCATCCTTGTCCATGCCGGCCATTTCGGCGATTTCACCGGGTTTGAGGGGCTTCGCGGCCTTTTTCATCGCCTTCAGCACGGCGTTATCATTCTTGTCCATAAAATTCTCTCCATGTCTCTTGCCGATATTTTTTCGGTCTCAGGCCTTCCACAATCCGTGAATGTTGCAGTATTCCCTGGCGGACGCCTTTTCGTCGACGCCGGGGAATTCGGCCTCGGGTACGGCTCCGGGCTTCAGGAATTTTCTGAGCGAAGTCCCGTCCGCGAGGATGACCTGAATCCATTCAATGAAATGCTTTTCCTCCATCGGATGGGCCACGCTGCCGACCTTCACCTTGATGCCGGAAGCGGTTTTTTCGATCACCGGAACGTGCTTTTCCTTCGCGGCATCCACCGTGTTTTCTTTCATTTGTTTCATGGGCTGGCCGCAGCAGACGAGCTGGCCCTTGCCTTCATGTACGACTTCGACCATATTGCCGCACACTTCACATTTATAAATTTCCAGTTTTGCCGTCATTTGTTCCTCCTGTATCGTTTTTTTCTTGTGAGTTTCCCAATATTCGTTATGGGCATCTTTATAAATCAGGTTTTTTCATTATCGAAAAAATGATGAAACCTGATTTTTCCAATGTGTATGCCCACAAGGGAACGTCCAAAATGTAATTTATAGAGGTTCCCTTATGCAATTTTACCTTTGAAAATCCTGTAGACGTATGCCGTGTAAGCGATGACAAACGGCATGCCGACAAGTGCAATTATCAGCATGACCGAAAGCGTAAGATGGGACGAGGACGCGTTGTATATGGTCAGATCGACACCCTGAATATCGACAGTGCGCGCCAGGACAGGGAACTGGAGCGAGCCCGTTATTCCCCACAGGCCCAGAAATGACGCGGTGGAAGCCAGAAAGGCCTTCCTGTCCTCTCCGTTTCTCAACGCCGCCCGTGAAAAAATTAAAGCGCCGTATGCAACGAGCGTGAATATCCATGCGCCGATATTTTTTAGAAATGCCGGTTTTAAAAAAACGGTCGCCAGAAATGCGAGAAGCAGGAACCCAAGATAGATCATCCAGATTTTAACGCCGAATTCCCGTGCGCGAATCTGGAGGTCTCCGGTTGTTTTAACCGCAGCATAGGTCGACCCCTGGAAAAGAACGGCGGCCAGACCGAGAAGGCCGATTGCCAACGGGAAGGGCCTGAGCAGGGTGAAAAAGTTACCGGTGAATTCCATGGATGCGTTTATCGGAATCCCGAAAATGACGTTTCCAAGAGCTACGCCGAACAGCAGCGACGGCACGAGGCTTCCCAGGAAAAAGGTCGTTTTCCAGATTTTTCTGTTTGATACGTCGAGTGACCAGAACTCGAGCGATACGGCCCTGAATATCAGCGCGCACAGGAGTATGATCAGCGCGAGATAGAATCCGCTGAACACGGTCGCATACACATGGGGAAAGGCCGCGAAAAGGGCGCCGCCCCCGGTGAGCAGCCATACCTCGTTGCCGTCCCATACCGGGCCGATGGAATTGAAAAGCCGCGCCGTATCGTCCTCCGATTTCGAAAGGAAAGGAAGGAGCGCGCCGATTCCCAGGTCAAACCCGTCGAGAACCGAGTAGCCGGCCAGTAGGACGCCGATCAGCACGAACCATGTTATCTGCAGAATTTCCATTGTTTCCATGCTATGCCTCCTAGTATCCCGCTTTGTAGCCATGGGCGACTTTGCCCGGCCCGTCTTTTACGATCGAGGAAAGGAGCTTGATGAATACGGCGAACAGGAGAATATAGATGAGCGTAAACAGGATGAGCGAGAAAAGCACCTGCCAGGCGGGCACCGAGATAGATGCGGCCTCGGCAGTTTTCAATAATTTATACACCGCCCAGGGCTGTCTGCCGATCTCTGCAGCCATCCATCCGGTCTCGTTCGCGACAAGGGGAAGCGGTGCCGCCAGCAGCAGCGCCCAGTGGAACCATGCGGCTGTATGAATCCTTTTCGTCGCCATAAGGATGAACGAAATAAGGGCCATGAGAGCGAACAGCGATCCAAGCGCGATCATGGCGTGATACGAGAGATAGGTGATCAGTATCGGCGGCTCCTCTTCGTCGGGAACCTCGTCGAGGCCCTGTACCCGGGCGTCCGGATCGAGGTGAATGCCAAGGCTTAAAAGCGATGGGACCGCGATTTCGAAGTGGGTTTTCTTTTTTTCGGTATCGGGAATCCCGATTATGGACATGGGCGCGTTTTCCTGGCTTTGCCACAGGGCCTCGAAGGCGGCCATTTTCGCCGGCTGGGTTTTCGCCACCTGCACCGAATGCGCATGACCGGTGCCGAACTGGATTACCGCCGTGCAAAGGAATATCCCGAGCGAGAGGGAAAGCAGCGGAGCCGCATAATCCTGGTCCCTCTTCTTGATAAGGTACCATGAGCTGATCGCGGCAAGGAAAAGCGATCCGGAAATCCACGCCCCGACGATCGTGTGAAGAAAGCGTTGAAGTGTGGAATGATTGACTGCGGCGGCGAAGAAATCGGTCAGGACCGCACGGCCGCCGACGATTTCATAACCTGCCGGGGTCTGCATCCATGAATTGGCGATGAGTATCCACAGGCTCGAAAGGTGGGATGCGAAGAAAACGAGGAAGGCCGAAAGCCAGTACGTTTTTTTCGACACTTTTTCCCTGCCGAAAATGAGGACGCCGAGAAAGACGGATTCGAGGAAAAAGGCGAATACCCCTTCAGCAGCAAGGGGGGCGCCGAAAATATCGCCGACCATGCGCGAGTAATTCGACCAGTTCATGCCGAACGCAAACTCGAGCACTATGCCGGTCGCGACTCCGAGCGAGAAGACCAGCGCCAGGATTTTAATGACAAAACCTGATATTACACGATATCGATCTTCACCCGATTTCAGGTAAAGAGTTTCCAGAATAAGGATGATCAGGGTCATCCCGAGCGTGAGAGGAGGAAAAATGAAATGAAAACCCGCATTCAGCGCAAACTGTATTCGTGACAAGAGAACGACATCCATAGGGATCCTCCTTTCTTTTTATTAATGGATCAATCCTCCTGGGGCTCGAACGAGTCCTTTTCCACTCCGCATACCGGGCATACCCAGTCTGCGGGAAGATCTTTGAAAGCTGTCCCGGGCTTGACGCCGTTATCGGGGTCGCCGGCCTGGGGATCATAGATATAACCGCATACTGAACAGACATATTTTTTCATGGTCAGCTCCTTGTTTTGGAAATGTAGGGCCGTTATAGAGCCTCTATATAATTCGTAGTATAGAAATATGCAAAAAATTATAAGTAACTAATAAATGTTATAATTACAATAGTAAAACTAATATAAAAAATGCAAGAAAAAAATTACCGCGAGCTGCAGTTTTTACATATGCCTTTGAAATAGTAATGGCGCTCTGTAATCGAATGCCCGTCGATTTTGTCAGGAAGGCCCTCAGGGTCGAGATTTATATCATAGAGCGCTCCGCATTTCATGCATTTGAAGTGGCCATGAAAATCAACCGCTGCATCGTAACGGACCTCGTTGTTCTCGATCGTTATCTGGCTCACCAGTCCCTTTTCGGTAAGGGATCTCAGGGTATTATAGACAGTGGTTTTAGAAAGTGTCGGGATATTTTTTATGAGGTCGCTGTAAATCCTGTCGACGGTCGGATGAATCCTGTTGTCAAGAAGGTACTCATAGATTTTAAGCCGATGATACGAAGGGCTTATATCATGCTGTAACAATGTCTCTTTAATTTCATTCATGACGGCGATCCCGATTATTGTCAATTATACATAACAACAGGGTGTATGGCAATCTGAAAATGCCGTCCCTGGTGATCATCTGCCGTTGTTGTCTTCGGGACGATTTTAAAGCATTTCTCCGATTTTTTCCGTGATGTTTTTCAGTTCGTCGCTTCCGGGCACATAGTTGACCTTGATGCCATCGAGCACCTCGAATCCGCATGATTTCAGGACCTCGTCGATCTGGCCTATGCTCTGCCCGCCCCATCCATAGGAGCCGAAGGCGAGCGCTTTACGGCCCTTCGGCGCGAGTCCTTTGAGGTAGGTGAGGAAGGCCGCGACATTCGGCATCATGTTGTTGTTCAATGTGGGCGACCCGACGCAGATGAATTCAGCGTCGATCACTTCGGTCATGATGTCGGAAATATGATTGTGCTGGAGGTTCAGCATGCGCGTGTTGTACCCGCCGAGTTCGAAAGCGGATTGGATCGCATGCGCGATCTTTTCGGTCGATTTCCACATGGTGTCGTACACTATGAGTGCCTTTTTCTGGGTGCCGTTGTTGCTCCAGGTCCGGTAATTGGCGATGATGTCGGCGATGTTCTTTTGCCAGATGATGCCGTGACTCGGCGCGATCGTGGCGATGTCGAGCTCGGAGGCAGCTGCAAGGGCTTTCTTGACCTGCTCGCTGTACGGGAGCACGATATTGGCGTAATACTTCTTGGCCTCCTCAATGATGATTTCGAGATGGTATTCATGGTCGAAGCGCTCGGAAGTGGCGATATGCTGGCCGAAAGCGTCGTTCGAAAAGAGTATTTTCTCCTCAGGCATGTAGCTTACCATGTTGTCCGGCCAGTGCACCATCGGGGTCAGGACGAAGTGCAGGTTTCTTTTTCCCAGGGCGAGCACGTCGCCGGATTTCACCGCACGATAGTCCCACCCTTCCTTGAAATGGCGTTCGAGTCCCTTCTGGCCGTTGGGCGATGTAATAATCCCGGCCTTCGGGGCGATTTTTTTCAGCATCGGAAGCGATCCGGAATGATCCATCTCGACGTGGTTCGAAACGATGTAGTCGATTTTCGAAGGATCGACGATAGAGGATATCCTTTCGATCATTTCGTCGAAAAGATAGTGTTTGACCGTGTCGAGCAGCGCGATCTTTTCATCGATCACGAGATACGCGTTGTAGGTCGATCCGCGCTGGGTCAGATAACCGTGAAAATTGCGGAGGTCCCAGTCTATCCCCCCGACCCAGTATATATTTTCAGCGATTCTAACTGGCTGCATTATGAATCCCCCTTGATGCATGTTTATTCAGATTAAATATTGGCCTTTTTTTATGCAAGAATTAAATCGGCCTTGCGAACTCCCTGAGCTTTGAAAGGACTTCGTCAATGTGCCCCTTGACCGTCACCTTGTTCCATGCATGGGCGACTTTACCCTCAGGGTCAATCAAAAAAGTTGATCTGACCACGCCCATGCTCTCGCGCCCGTACATTTTTTTCTTTTGCCAGACCCCGTAGTCGGTGAGCGTTTTCTTTTCGCTGTCGCTCAGGAGCCTGATCCCGAGCTCGTGTTTCAAGGCGAATTTCTTGTGGCTCTCGCATGAATCCGGGCTCACACCCGCGATCTCGGCCCCCAGGTCCCTGAAATCCGCAACGCTGAAAGAGAAATCGATCGCTTCAACCGTGCAGCCCGCGGTATTGTCCCTTGGATAAAAATAGAGAACCAGCCATTTCCCGCGGTAGTCCTTCAGGGATGCCGGGGCGCCGTCCGCGTCTATCAGGGTGAAATCGGGCGCCGGGCCGCCAATTTTTATTTGATTATTTTCCATATACGATGGTCTCCTGTCATTATTGTTACCATGAAAATAAACGATAAATACAACCGAAGCTTCATCGGCATCCATAAATTAATCAAGCACGATATTGAGCGCCGTCTTGAATTGTTCTCGCAGATATGGGAGAGGGGGGACGACATGGAGCTCTTCTACGAGCTTGCCTTCTGCCTGTTCACTCCCCAGAGCAGCGCATTCAGGAGCCAGGAGGCGATCGACATTCTCAAAAACGGCGCGTTCGGCATGAAAGCGGGCTTCGAGGAGTTGAGCGATATACTGCGGATCGTTCGGTTCAGGAACAACAAGGCCCGATACTTCATGGAGGCCCGGTCGCGGTTCGTGTCCGACAGCCCGGGTTCGCTGCGCAGGGAGCTTTCGATGCTTCCCGATGCGGCGGGGAAACGGGCATGGCTTGCGGGGAACATCAGGGGATACGGCCTGAAGGAGGCCAGCCATTTTCTGCGCAACATCGGTTTCGGCTCGGATCTGGCCATACTTGACAGACACGTCCTGCGGAACCTCGTCAGGCTGGAGATATTGAATGAAATCCCGGCCTCGCTTTCACGGCTCCGGTATGAGGCCATCGAAAGAAAAATGACCGAGTATGCCGGGATTTCGGGAATCCCGATGGACCACCTTGACTTCGTGCTCTGGTACAATGAAACCGGACGGATTTTCAAATGACGATGAATTTATCTTGACCGTTGCGGGCGCCGGAACCATAATTGATGTCCTGTGCAACTCACTTGACGACAGCTGGATTCTGATGGAGGGCGTTATGGGCAATTGCAGGACCACCTATATGGGGCTTGATCTCAAGACCCCGATTATTGCCGGGAGCTGCGGATTGACCGGCTCGCTGAAGGAGATCGTCGCGCTTGAAAAACATGGCGCCTCGGCCGTGGTGCTCAAGTCCCTGTTCGAAGAGGAAATTCTGACGGAGGCGGGCTCGCTTGCAAAATCGGCCTACGACACCTCATATGCAGCCGAAGCGGGCGCATACATCGACTACTATGTAAAGCAGAACCAGATCGGTGATTATCTCGACCTGATAAAAAAAGCCAAGGACTCGGTTTCAATCCCCGTGATCGCCAGCATCAACTGCCTCAACACCGGCGAGTGGGTCAAATTCGCCGAAAAAATCGACAAGGCCGGCGTCGACGCGCTCGAACTGAACATATTCTTCCTGCCGTCCGACACGAAGATGAAGGCGGAGGATATCGAAAAAAGGTATTTCAGGATAGTCAGGGACGTGAAGCAGCTCACTTCAAAGCCCGTTTCGCTCAAGCTGAGCCCCTATTTCACCTCCCTGGCCAGGACATTCAAAGAGCTGTCTGATGAGGTCAACGGCCTGGTGCTTTTCAACCGTTTTTTCAACCCGGATATCGACATCAATAAAAAACAGATAATATCCGCCGGGGTCTGGAGCTCCCCGGCCGATATCGTCATGCCGCTTCGCTGGATCGGAATCCTCTCTGACAAGGTCTCCTGCGACCTGGCCCTCTCATCCGGCGTGCTTGACGGTGCGGCGGTGATCAAGGGCCTTCTCGCCGGGGCCAGGGTCGTGTATGTGGCTTCTGCGCTGTACCAGAGCGGAATCACGATGCTCGGCCGCATGGGCGAGTTTCTCGCGAAATGGATGGATGACAACAATTACGAGGCGATCGACGAGTTCCGAGGCCTGTTGAACCAGAAGAACGTGCCCGACCAGGACGCATACGAGCGGGGCCAGTTCATGAAGTTTTACTCGAGCCATAAGGAATAGGGCGGCTAAATGTCCAGCTTCCTGACGAAATCCGTCAGCAGCCGCACGCCGTAACCGGTCGCGTTTTTCGGCCGGTATCCCCGCTGCTTCGAATACCACGCGGTGCCCGCTATATCGATGTGGGCCCATTTCGCCTCGTCGATGAAATTCTTGAGGAACACCGCGCCCATTATCGTGCCCGCGTTTCTTTCGGCCGACATGTTGCTTATGTCCGCGATGTCGGATTTCATGTTTTCGTCGTATTCGGGAAACAGCGGCAGCTCCCAGAGCTTCTCTCCGCTCGTTTCGGACGCGCTCTTCAGCATCCCCCTGAGCCCGTCGTCGTTGGACAGGAACGCGGCGGTGATCTCGCCGAAGGCCACGATGCACGCGCCCGTCAGGGTCGCAAGGTCCACGACGTATGCCGGTTTCAGCTCCCTCACGGTATAGGACAGTGCGTCGGCGAGGATGAGCCTTCCCTCGGCGTCGGTGTTGCCGACCTCCACGGTCTTGCCGTTGTATGCGGTGAATATGTCGCCGGGCCTGTATGCTTCGTTCGATATCATGTTCTCGGTCAGGGGCATCACGGCATAGAGGTTTTTCCTGAGCTTGAGTTCCGCCGCGGTTTTCAGGGCGTACATGACCGCCGCGGCGCCCGCCATGTCCATGCGCATGGTCTCGATGTGGCCCGACGGCTTCAAATTCACCCCGCCCGAGTCGAACGTGATGCCCTTGCCAACGAGCGCGCAGTATTTTTTGCTTCCGTGATCGCCCTTATAGGCGAGCACCACGAGCCTTGGCTCGATTTTGCTTCCCCTGTTCACGGCGAGCAGGAGCCCCATTTTTTTCTTTTCGATCTCTTTCTTGCCCAGCACCGTGCAGGTCACCCCTTTTATCGAGGCGAGCTTTCTGGCCTGCGCCGCGATGCTAACCGGGTTCGACTGCTCGCTGGTTTCGTTGACGAGGTCGCGGCAGGCGAGAATGTTCGCCGAGATTATTTCGGCCTCCCTGAGGATCGCAGCCGCGTTTTTGACGTCGGTGATAAAGTGCGCAGCTTTGAGGAGCGGCTTCGCCTCGTCGGCCGGCACGTTCCTGTAACGGTCGAAGCTGTAGTTCGCCAGGCTGAGGCCCTCGGCGATGGCCTTCAGGGAAAAGTCCCCGGCGGGGGATTGGCCGGACGGGGGAGCGGCACATATTTCGGTTACGCCGCGGTCCCGGCACAGGCCGACAACCGCAGAGGCTGCGTTGCGCAGGGACTCCGCGGTCGCTTTTTTCTCTTCGCCGATCCCGCACAGGATCGCTTTCGCCGATGATTTAGGCGCGTAGAGGTATGTTTCGGATTGTTTCCCCTTGAAATAAGAAAGATCGGCGCCGTCGAGAAGACCGGAAAGGTTCCGGGGAAGGGCCGGGTTGCCGGAGGAAACCCATTCCTGGGAGACGAATATGACGCAGACATCGGTCTGCCGCAGCTTTGCATCTTTTTTATGGACGGTCAGTTTCATGCACGGTCTCCTGTTTCCTGATATGCTCGGCCATGAGGTAGTCTTTACCGGCCGCAGTTTATCAGAAAAAAATCATTCGCGCGCGATTGTCCAGCAGTTTTCGCCGTCAGCGAGGGAAAACCTGAATATGCCGGCCGCAGATTTTCCGAAAAGTTCGACACGGAAAAAGCCGTCGGCGTTTTCAACCACCCGGTATTCACCCTGGTCGAAAAGGTCGACCCGGCCCCTGTTGCAGCTCACCGGGCCCTCGTAGGTCAGGTATTCCCTGCGGTGGTCCTGTATCTTCAGGGCGGTGATCCGTTCCCCGCGCACGAACGCGCCGATGTCGCGCTCGTCGATCCTGAACGTCGAAAGGGCCTCGCCCCGTTCGAGCATGAGGTCGTAATGGTCTGGAACCGTGGAGTGGCGGTGTATGACGAATTTCATGCCAGGTCGAAATCGATCCTCATGAGTTCTATGTCGACTTTTTCAAGCCGAACTTCGATGCTGTCGCCGAGCCTGAAGCGCCTTCCCAGCCTGCGGCCCACGATCGTGAACTCGTCCTCCTTGACGATGTAATAGTCGTCGGTGAGGTTTCTCATCGGCACGAGCCCTTCGATCGGCGTCTCGACGAGCGCCACGAAAAAGCCGAAGCCCGTGATGCCGCTTACGACCCCGGAAAAGACCTCTCCGACGCGGTCGATCAGAAGGCGGCAGGATTTCAATCGCACCATGTCGCGCTCCGCCTTCTGGGCCACGCGCTCTGTATCGGATGATGTCTCTCCGATTCGTTCGAGCTCGCCGACGGAGTAGGGCGGCGGGGACCCGGCGAGCAGGGACTTCAGGCAACGGTGCACCACGAGGTCGGGGTATCTTCTGATCGGCGAGGTGAAATGGGTGTAGTCCTTGAACGCCAGCCCGAAATGGCCGAGCGGTTCAGGGCCGTAATAGGCCTGCATGAGCGATTTCAGTATGACCAGGTTAACGACCTGTTCGTATTCTTTTCCTGCGACGCGGGCGAGGATTTCCTGGAGCGCCTCGCCCGAATCACCCTCGGGGAGCTTTATGCCCAGATGCCGCAGGAAATCGCGGAGCGAAGTCATCGACTCATCGCTGATACTCTCGTGGACCCGGTAGAGGGTCGGGATACCCTTTTGGGTGAGGGCCCGGGACACGGCCTCGTTCGCCGAGAGCATGAACTCCTCGATGATCATGTGGCTCATGAGGCGCTGCGCGAACGTTATGGCGCTGACACGCTCTCCGTCGTAGAGTATCTTTTCCTCGGGAAGGTTCAAATCCAGGCGGCCCTTTTTCATCCGCTTGTTCTTGAGTATCATGGCCAGGTGCTGCATGTCCTTGAGCATGGAAACGACTGCCGGATCCCCGTCCCCTGACGAGAGCATTTTTTCAGCGCCGGTGTAGGTCAGCCTGTGCCTGACCCTGATCACGCCCGGATGAAACGCGCTCCCGGTTAGATTCCCGGAGAAATCGAGGGAAAGCTCGGCCGAAAGCGTGAGCCGGTCGCGGCCCTGTCTGAGCGAACACAGGTCGTTCGAGAGTATCTCGGGCAGCATGGGGATGACGTCGCGGCCGATATAGTAGCTCGTGCCCCTTTCGAGCGCCTCCCGGTCGAGCTGCGTGCCCTTCGCGACATAGGACGACACGTCCGCGATGTGGACATGCAGGAGCCAGCCTTTGGGCGTGCGCTCGAGCGATACCGCATCGTCGAAGTCCTTGGCGTCCTCGCCGTCAATGGTCACGGTCAGGAGTGCGCGGTAGTCCTTGCGCGGAATCGGATATTCAACCGGCGAGGGCGATCCTTCGCCTACGCCCTCGAGCTCAGGGTATTCGCCGTGCGGGCCGGGCAGGCCGTGCTTCAGCGAGATCCTCTGGAAATCGTAGGACTCGTCCTGGACCGAGAAGCGCTTGAGCACAGCGCAGTGCGGCCTGTTGTTGGCGGTCCCGCCGTCGAGCGACACGAACGCGGTATCGCCCTCGTCGATTTCGGGCCCGCCCTTGTCGGCGCACACCTCGAAGCCAGGCTGGTCGATGAGTTCGAAATAGTAGTGGTTTTTGGTCTTGCGGACGAGGCGGGCGGCGTAGCTTTCCTTGCTTCGGCTCGTGACCGAGGCGACCGCGGCATAAAAGAATCCCCTGCGGAACTCTACGAGCCTGGCCTGGACACGGTCGCGGTCGTGCGCGAGCCCGGTGTCTCCTTTTTTTACGATGATTTCGAGGCCTTCGTCGCAAATGAGGATGGCGTGCCCGGTGGAGTTGATCCGGATCACGGCCTCGAACGTGAATGGGCCGGTCTTTTCGTATCTGCCGCGGTGGCGTTTGAGAAAACCGGCGGAGGCCAGGGCGTTCAGCGTGTCATCGGCCCGGGTTATGTCCTTGCGCTGGACGCCCTTTTTTTTTTCTTCTTCGGCGAGGGAGCCGGCGCGACCGCGTTCAGGAGGTCGTCCCTGGTGAACCCGTCAGGGAGTTTCTCGATCCTCTGTATGACTGCTTTCGATGATACCGGCATTATTAGGCGCGCCTGTCATATCCCCTGTTCGGGAGACTTTTCTTTCTTCTTGATGTCTTCTATCTCTGATCTTTTTTTATCTATCTGGCTTTCAAGTTCCGAGATTTTCTTCGCGCACGATTCTATCAGGTCGCCGTTCAGGTCGAGCCTGCTTTTTTTCGCGCGCTTCATTTCCAGAACATGGGCGCCGATGTCGGCCTTGTTTTTTTCTATGTCACCCTTGAGCCTGGTGATCTCTATGTTGAGCCTGGCGATCCGGGTGTAATCCTCGGTCTTGTTGACGAGCATCGACCCGAATTTTATAAAGGTGTCCCCGGCGTCCTTTAGTATTCCCATCAAGCCTCCTTTAGTCCTGGACCATGAGCGAGAGCGATTCGATCAGCGGGGGATCCTGTGTCGCCATGACGTCCAGTATGTCCTTGTACATTCTCTTCTTGTGCTCGGCGAAAATTTTGCGCTTTTTCGTGAATGATTTGGCGAACGCGAAGGATTCGTTCCTCAGTTCGTCCAGGTCGCGGCAGGCCTTGACGATGACATGGTGCTGCTCGAGCTCGGGAGCGGATGTCCTCTTGCCGGTCAGGTACATTTCCTGGAATTTATAGGGAGGAATGGCCTTCTTGCACCAGCCGAGCATGCCGGGCAGGAAGGGAATGTTGATATCGACTTCGGGGAAGCAGAAATACCCCCTGTCGGAGCGCATGAATCTGAAATCGCATGCGCAGGCGAGGATCGCGCCGTTGCCGAACGCGTGCCCGTTGATCGCGGCGATGACCGGCATCGGAAACGTCAGGCAGGTCTTGAACACCTCGTTGGTCCGGTACATGAAGTCCTTGATCGACTGGAGATCCTTTTCCTGGAATTTCTTCATGAGCCATCCGAGGTCGACTCCCTGCGAAAAGTTCTTCTCGTCGTTCGAGGTGATGATGACCGCATGGATATCCTTGTCGGCCAGTATTTCATCGAACGCCTTGAGCATCGAGTTCGCATAGTCAAGGTTCTGCCTGTTTTCCCCGTTGGTAAGGGTTATCGTCGCGACAGTTTCGTTTTTTTCCCAATGTAGAATTGACATAGTCCCTCCGATAGTTCGGATTATTATTTCGTATTTGTAGAATTGAGAGCGGGTTCGTACCGCTCCCAATTCAATATGATGCTATTTGTATTCCCTGAGGGTGCTGGCCGCAATGACAAGCCTCTGAACTTCGGAAGTACCCTCGTATATCTCGGTGATCCTCGAATCCCTGTAGAAACGCTCGACCGGATAGTCCTTGGTATAGCCGTATCCGCCGAAGATCTGGATCGCCTTGTGGGTCGCGCGGTGCGAGACTTCGGAGGCGAAGAGCTTGGCCATGGCCGAGTACTTGGAATAGCGCTGGCGGTCGCCGGTCTGCATGTAGTTGGCGGCCTGGTAGACCAGGAGGCGTGCGGCCTCGATCTCGGTGGCCATGTCGGCGATCATCCACTGGATTGCCTGGAAATCGGCGATGGGCTTGCCGAACTGCTTTCTCATTTTCGCATATTCCGCCGAGGCGTCGAGCGCGGCCTGGGCGATTCCGAGGGCCTGAGCGGCTATCCCCACGCGCCCGCCGTCGAGGGTGTGCATCGCGATCTTGAATCCGTCGCCCTTCTTGCCGAGTATGTTGCCCTCGGGGATCTGGCAGTTGTCGAACACGAGCTCGGTCGTCGATGAGGCGCAGATGCCGAGCTTGTCCTCGGTCTTGCCGACGCTGAATCCCGGGGTGCCTTTTTCGACGATGAAAAAGGAGAGGCCCTTGTGGCCGATGCCCTTCTCGGTTACTGCGGTGACGACCGCTATGTTGGCCACGCCGCCGTTGGTGATAAAGTTCTTGGTCCCGTTGAGGACCCATTTGCCGTTTTTAAGCTCGGCGGTCGTCTTGGTGCCTGCGGCGTCGGAGCCCGCTTCCGGCTCGGTGATGCCGAAGCAGCCGATCCATTCGCCTGTGGTCAGGTGGGACAGTATCTTTTCCTTGTGCTCGTCGGTGCCGAAGTAGTATATAGGCGAAAGGCAGAGCGAGTTGTGGGCCGAAACGATGACGCCGGTTGATGCGCATCCGCGGGAAATCTCCTCGACCGCGATGGCGTAGCTCAGGTAGTCCATGCCCGCGCCGTTGTATTTTTCAGGATATACGACGCCCATGATCCCCATTTCGCTGAGCTTTTTGACGTGCTCCCAGGGGAACTCGTGCGTCCTGTCATAGTGCTCCGCTTTCGGCTTCAGCTCGTTTTCGGCGAAGCTCCTGCACATTTCACGTACCATCTGTTGTTCTTCTTTAAGTTTGAAATCCATACACACCTCGTTAATAATAATGATTATTGCGCGATCGCCCCTGGCGGCGGCCGTCATCCAATGAACTTCGAAGAATCTGTTTTATATAGGCTTAGAATACAATCGGAGATTATTATTCATTTTGTCAAGGTAATAATGGCCCCCGGGCGCATAATATGGCGCCTCTGGCGGATAGAAAATTATCTTGCAATATATCGCGCTCTGGTGTTCCATCGGCATAGATGATTTTCGGGGGAGCTATGATTACGAGAAAGATTCTGATTCCGCTGCCGCTCGTTTTCCTGGTATCATGCTTTCTTTTCAATGTGACCAGCATGAACCAGGGGGATTACTCATTCATCAAGAAGGGAGAAGGGGTGGGGCAGGTCTCATATAAAATTGATGAATTCGGACTGGACGATCTCACCTGCCAGGTTTTCGTCTATGACGACAAGATATGCCTGGTGGACAATGTCCTGGGCCGGATCCAGGTGATGGACCCCGAAGGAGAAGTGGAGCTGATACTCGGCGCCACGGCCAATACCGCGGGGCGCGAAAAGATAACGAAGAAATTCAACTTCGGCACCATCGGGACCCTTTATATGGACAATGAAGGGACGCTTTATGTACAGAACATCGTTTCGAACCAGGGTTCGGGCGCTGATTTCTCTCCATCGTATATTCTCGTATTCAACAGGGACGGGCAGCTCCAGTACACTCTCGGCCAGACCGGCGCGGGAGCGATGCCTTTTTACCAGATCGAGTATCTCGACGTGGATTCCGACGGAAGGCTTATGGTCATTTCAAGGACCTTCGATTCGTGGAGCGTGTACAGCTTCAAAGGGAAAAACCGCAATTACATGGTCAACCTCAACAAGCTCGACTTCACCGAAAAAGAGGACAACGACGTCTATACCGGC
>ERZ795054.541-NODE-541-length-46314-cov-5.403251_pt1 | contig 46314 bp, 41 predicted proteins | sample MGYA00375138_ERZ795054 | MGnify/ENA primary metagenome ERZ795054 (study PRJEB30183, sample SAMN05720215) | anaerobic digester metagenome | isolation source: active sludge of municipal wastewater-treating anaerobic digesters | place: USA | collected 2014-12-23 ... | reverse complement strand
CCGGGCGCTGCGTTTCGACACCGAGATCCTTGCGGCGCACACCGCCGAGTCGTCCGCGGTTGCGGTTGATCGCGCTTGCGCCCTGCTTCGCGCCGGCGAGATCGTCGCCTTGCCGACCGAGACCGTTTACGGCTTGGCCGCGAACGCCCGCGATACACAGGCCGTGGCCCGTCTCTTTGCGGCCAAAGGCCGCCCGGCGCACAATCCCATCATAGTGCACGTGGCCAATGTGGCGATGGCGCGGCGGTGTGTGGCCTCCTGGCCGCGCGCGGCCCAGCGCCTGGCCCGGGCATTCTGGCCCGGACCTCTGACTCTCGTCCTGCCCAAGGCCCGCACCATCCCGGATATTGTCACGGGAGGAGGCGTGACCGTCGGCGTCCGTTGTCCTCGGCACACCCTCATCCGGTCGGTAATCCTCAAGTGCGGTTTTCCTCTGGCGGCTCCCAGCGCGAATCGGTCGACCGCGCTTTCGCCGACTCGTGCCGAGCACGTCCTGGCGAGCCTGGGAGGCCGGATCCCGCTGATTGTGGATGGCGGGCCGGCCCAGGTGGGAATCGAGTCGACGGTTGTCGATCTGACTGTTCAGCCGCCTCGGGTGCTGCGGTCGGGAATGATCCATCGCGACGCCTTGATGGCGGTCCTGGGGATTGCCGGAGCCGAGATCCGCGTCGATCAAACCGAGGGCGGAGAACCGGTCGCCCGCGCGCCGCGCCGCAGCCCGGGGCAATTGGCGCGCCATTACGCGCCGCGTACGCCGCTCGCCGTGCTCGAGTGGAACGATGAGGCGGATCTGCGCCGACAGGTCAGGCGGCTCGGCTGGGCTTGGCGCGCGGTCCAGATCCTCGCGCACACGAACATCCCCGGGCGCGCCGGCTGGGGGGGCGTGGGCGTGATTCCCCGCCACCCCGAGGGCTGCGCCCAGGCGCTCTACACGGAACTCCACCGATGCGACCAGCAGGGCGGGGCGGGCATTGTGATCGAGGCGGTGCCGAATGACCCGCCGTGGGAGGGCATCGCCGACCGCCTGCGCCGGGCGTCAGCCCCCCGTCCTGCACAGCGCCGGATATCCCGCGATCAGAGCGCCGGTTTGCGTCCGTCTTGAGGCCGTGCTGACCAGGGAATGCCGGAGGATTCTCCATGTTCGAGCAATGCACCATCCGCGGCGTGCAATTCGCGCCGGCGCGTTTCCTGGCGCCCATGGCCGGTTACACCCACAGCGCCTTTCGCCGTTTGCTGGGCGAGTTGGGCGGCTGCGGCGCGCTCTGGACGGAGATGCTGGCTGCGCGCCAGGTCATCGCCGAAGACTTCCGGGAGTCGCCGTGGGTCAAGCGGCGTCCGTCGGACGGCTTCACCTTCTACCAACTCATGGTGCGGGCAGGCGACCCGCTGGACCGGGTGCTGGGTGTTCTCGCAGACCACAGGGTCGAAGCGGTGGACTTGAACCTCGCCTGTGACGCCTTCTCGATCCGCGCCTGCGAAGCCGGCAGCGGCCTTTTCGAGGACCTCGCCGCGCTGGCCCATGTGGCGCGCGAGTGCCGCCGGCACTGGCCCGGCCTGCTCACCGCCAAGGTCCGGCTGGGCCGCCGGCGCCCCGATTGGGAAAGCGGCTTCGCCGAGCGCCTGCGCCTGCTCGAAGACGCTGGCTTTGACGCGCTGACCGTCCATCCGCGGTTCTTCGAAGACAAGTTCCGCCGGCGCGCCCGGCTCGAACTGCTGCCGTGGGTGGCCACACTGACGCGCCTCCCCTTGATCGCCAACGGCGACCTGACCGGTGTCGAATCCGTTGCCGCGCACTTGCCCCGCCTCGAGTCCGCGTGCGGGATCATGATCGGTCGCATGGCGATTGCCTGCCCGTGGCTGTTTGCCTCCTGGGATGGCGCGCCCCGAGAGGTCGACCATGCGGCCGTGTGGGGCAGGCTGTGCGATTATGCGGCCGAGGATTTTCCTCCGGCGGTGGCTCTGCGCCGGGTCCAGATGTTCACGAAGTACTTTGCGGCCAACTTCGCCTTCGGCCACCGATTCCGGGTGGAGATTGCCAACGCGCCGAATCTCGAACAGGCCCGTGAACGGGCCGAGGCGTTCTTCGCTCGATCGCCGCGGTTGCTGGCCCACCCCCCGGTCGCGGGGCTATAACCCGCATTCACACCCCGTCTGTGCACAGGACGGTCAGACTTCGCATGCGCCTTGGCGCTAGCCCGCGGGTTCAACGCCGAGAGGTACCGCTAGCGAGGCGCGGCTCAGACCTGTCTCGTCGGTCAACCACGAACGCGGCGGCACAGGGCCGAAAGCCGCCAAGCCCAAGCCGGCGATAATCGCGAAGGCGCCCGGCTCCGGTATGCTGAAGCGGGCCGTGAACGAGAAATCTTTGGGGGTGTAACTCCAGCCGCCCGTGTAGTAGTCTGACCCCAATCCGCCGCCCGGATAAGTGTCGGCAACCCAACCGCTCGTATACAAGCCGCGACTCGTGCCCCAATCCCAAGGCACTGGGCCCCAGACTGCCACATACTGCGCGCCTGGCGTGACTGGAAGCCGCCCGGTGTCGTAGGCGAGTTCACTCCACCCAAGTGCGCCAGAAGTGGTGAGAACTCCCGAGTAAAGCGCGGGACCCGCTGGAGCGGAACCGTCCCAGTCTTTCACGTCCAGATTGAGCGATCTGGGTGAGGTTCCCCAAGTATCGTACATCCAGATCGTGAAGTCATCCAACGTTGCCGCTGTTGCGGGAACGGTGAAGCTCTGACCCCATAGAGCATTCAATCCTGAGGAGGACGACGTGTACACGGGATTAAACCCTGGCCCGATCATCACTTGTGCTTGAGTTGCAGGAACCAGGCTGGCGACAAAAGCAAGACAAAGGAGCAGCCTTTCGGTCCTGGGATGCGGGCGTGGCCGAAAACAGCTCGTGAATTGATTGGGTGTCGATTCGTTCATGGCAAGTGCCTGTGGTTAGTGGTGTCCTGCGGTTTGTTCTCTTCCGCATGGTACTGCCTGGACGCACAGCCTCTACGGACACCGTCTTTCAAGAATCTCACCCGGCCTGAAAGAACTCGTCTTTTGCCCTGGCGCATCCCACAGAAGGCTCATGTCATCGACCGATCCCAAGCCGAAGCCGACCGGCGCGCACACGGGCACGCGTTGGAGCCTGGTGCGGCGGCTTAAGGCGGGCGGGGACGAGTTGGCGTGGCAGGAGAACGCCTTCGAGATCGCCTTGGGCCAACAATGATCCAAGGCGTTGAAAAGCCGTGGCTTGCAGAGGGAGCAGTCTTGGTCGAATCGGCGGTGAAGTCGCGCAGTCCCGCGCCTGCGGGAGAGTGCGGCGGTTTACCGCCGCTTTTCGAGCACGGTGGTCGGTCACGTCCCACGCAAAGCGGTGCTCAAGCACACGCACTCCAGACGCTTCGCGCTGTCGAACGCGCCCGTGCCCAAGCAACTTTCGTGCGACGTCCGCATCTCAGCCGCCCTTAGCTTGACGCGTATGCGCGGCCGCGGGACCAGCGAGCCAAAGCCCCCCAGCCCTGCGGGGCGGGGCGGCACCGGGCAATCTGCTTCGTTCCTCGGTCGGTCGAGTATCGCGGCGGATACACTCCCTCCCCGGCGCGGTTTTGCTTGGTTAGCGCGCATGAGTGCACCTTTCGATGACATCGGCTCCGCGTTCTTCAGAAGTTGGTCAGAAATGCGCGCTAGGGCCCAGCATCTGGCCCGGTCGCATGCTGCCGACTGGGACCACGCGCGCCATGCCTCAGGGACACGGACGTTGACGAATCCAGCAGCGTAGGACACGTTTGTACACATGCGTAAGTTAACCAAACGATCTTTGGTCAAACGTCCGGCGCTCGCCTCGCAATTGCAGCCCGGGGAAAGCGTCCAGTTGGAGGACTCCCCGACACCCCTCGTCCTCACGCGGCAAAAACTGCCGCGGCTTTCGGCGCGACAGATCGAACGGGACCTCGCCGCCCTGGCCCAAGGCATCGCGCCGATGGATGCGGACGCGCTCCTGGAGGACCTGCGGTCGTGACGATCTACCCGGACACTTCGTTCCTGGTTTCGTTCCTGGCGGGATGGGAGACGCACCACGGCCTGGCCATCTCCTGGTTCAAGGCTCACATCGCCGAGGAATGGCTTGTCACGCCGTGGGCGGAATTCGAGACTCTCAACGCCCTGCGCCAAATGTGCCGCGAGCCCAACGGACCGTCACCCAGCCGGGTGGAGGCGGTGCGACGCTATTGGCGGCATCTGTTCCGGGCTGGTCCGTTTGTGCGCCGTTCGGTGGATTGGTTGGCGACGATGGCCGCCTGCCAGGAACTCAGCGCGGCATTCAGCGTCCGGCAAAGGATGCGGTCGGCCGACACACTGCACGTCGCGCTGCTGGACCAAATCCTGCCCGATCTGTTCGTCACTGCCGATGGCGATCAGCACGCCTTGGCGCTGGCCCGTGGGTTCAACGCCGAGAAGTATCGTTAGCGAGGCTCCGCCTCAGACCGAGGCGGCGCGCAAACAACTGAAGTGTTATGGGGTCACATCTTCATATTTGACATTTGTGCAGCCTAATGTATGGAAGCGTGTTCCACGGGGTCACATCTTCATATGTGACATGTGTGCTGAGGATGGTCCAGAGCATCGAGTTGCCATCGTCCGGGATTTCACGGAACAGAGTCCGCCAGGACCGGATTGGCGCAACGCGCAGCCAATTGTCAAATGTGAAGATGTGACCCCTAGTTGCATCCAGAATCCAGAGATCTGACCCCGCGAAACCAGCGAAGCTTACGGCACCATCGCGGCACGGTAAAACCGCTGCCGATGCAGGCCCGCTGACTGGTCGACGAACTGCACCGACCCGTTCACCCTGGTCAGGGTGCCGATTCGTGCCCATTGCCTGAAGTCTTCCGTGGCCTCGATGGCGTAGTCGAATCCGCCCCGGCTGGTGAGGATCATCTCTACAGAACGAAACGGCTGGATCACTCTGATTTCGAGCCGCGGTGGTTCGTAAATAATGAGCGTCTGGTTTGCCCGCACATCAAGAAACTCCTGAACCATCCCGCTGGGCCACTCGATGCGGAGGACGTCCACCGATGTTGCGTCCCCGAGGCCGAAGTGAGCGAGCAAACCGTCCTGGCTCCCGTATCCTGTCCCACCCGATATTTCCCTCAGCTGCCACAGAGGCTTTCCCTTTATCAGTGCCCTGAGGCGAACCTTCGCCCCGATTGCAGAACGGTTCGACAGAGTTCCAACCAGAGTCAGTTTCAGCCAACGGTTCCCGTTCGCGTTGCCTCGATAGAAGAGATTATCCTCGCCCACTTCGTTGGTGACGAACAGGTCCAGGAAACCATCGTTGCTGCAATCCCCCCAAGCACAACCTCGCGAACTGGCACCGTCGTTCGAGACACTGCCTGAAGTGACCTTGCTGAAGCTGCCGTCCCCGTTGTTGCGATAAAGGCAGTTGTCCTGCCCGCTCCAGTTGGCGACGAACAGGTCCACAAACCCATCATTATCGTAGTCACCCCAAGCACAGCCAACTGAGTAACACGAATCTGCCACCACTGACCCGTCGAGGATCTTGCCAAACGTTCCATGACCAGTGTTCTGGTAGAGCAGGTTCTGTTCGCCATACAACTTGGCCACGAACAAATCTGAAAGACCGTCGTTATTGTAGTCCGCCCACGCGCAACCTGCTGAGGCTCCCCCTTCCATCGCCGGGGGTGCGCTCGTAATCTTGGTGAAGGTTCCGTTGCCATTGTTCCGGTACAGCCGATTCGGCCCCTCACCTTCGCTGCTGGCAAACAAGTCTGGGTCTCCGTCGTTGTCGTAGTCCGACCAACTGGCGCATGCAGACCGAGTGACCTCCATGACGATCACATCGTCGAGCACCTTCCCAAACGTGCCGTCCGTGCGATTGCGGTAAAGGAAGTTCATCTGGTCGATCTGGTTGTTGCAGACAAAGATGTCAAGGTAGCCGTCGTTGTCGTAGTCCGCCCACGCGCCTGAACCCGAGCGCTGTTTGTCCTGGTTGAAGGGCCAGACATCCTGTCTCGTGAAAACGCCGGTGTCATCACCCTGGTAGAGCGCGTTCGGCTGATTCTCCTCCAAGTTCGTGATGAAGAGGTCCAACCGACCGTCGTTGTCGTAATCCCCCCAGACACCACTCAGACTGGTGGCGAAATCGTTCGCTGCGTTGCCTTCCACAATCCTCGTGAACGTGCCATCCCCGTTGTTCCGATACAGCAGGTTGTTTCCACCGTAAACAGAGACAAACAGATCGAGATGACCATCGGAGTTGATGTCTGCCCAGGCGGTTCCGCTGCGTGTATAGAGATCAGAGCCGTCACTTACGATGTCACCAGCCGTGACCTTCGTGAACACGCTAGCCACTGTCGGCGCTTCGATTATTCCACGATACCACGCGCCGTACGCGCTGGTGTCGTTCCACGAGCCCCGCGGGCCGTGCCCCAGTTTGTAATGGTAGTTGATGACGACAGCATCCTCGTCTCCAACGTTGTTGGGCTCGCCGCTGTTCCAGTTGGTGTACGTCAAGCTCTCGCCGCTCGACCAGACATACACCCCCTCGCTCACGAGATCGTTCAATCCGATGTAGAAAACGTTGCTTGCGGTTGTGCCGCCGAAGAATGTGTCTTCAATGAACCGCTGCTCCTCGGCGCTGCTGATGCTGACCAAGTGCCCACCAAAGAGACTCGCCTCTGCCTCCGCGTCGAACCAGTTGGTGTAGACGGTTGTCGTCAGCGCATAGAAGTGGTCGTTTCCGCCCGCGGACGCCAGCCACTTGATCCATTCGTGACGCGGGAGGACTTCAACCACCCCGTGTTCAGTTACTTGCCCGCCGCCCTGCTGAAAGACAGCGTCACGAAGGTCATTCCATTGCCCAAGCTCGTCCGCATTCGCGAGAATAATCTCAGTGCAATCCTCATCTCCTCCGGCGTCATTCGGTTCTCCTGGCCGCCAGTTCGTGTACGATACGGGTTCTCCGCTCGCCCACACAAACTGGCCCTCTGTTTGCCTGTCGTTTAGCCCGATCAGGAAGTTTCGATTCGTGTTTCCGCCAAGGCTGTTAAACGTCTGAATGATCCAATCCTGCTCGGCCTGGCTGTTGATCGAGGCGAGGTGGCCTCCGAGCCGGACCGCCTCTTCCTCCGCCTCCAGCCATGTGCTTTCGGCCAAAAGGTAATAGATGTGCCCGCTGGCGGCGTTGGTGACCGGGCCCCCGATGATGTCGACGGCTCGCACCGTCCGGGGGAGGGCCAGCGCCGAGGCAGCCAGAAACACGCACACCTGCCGACTCATCCAGTCGAGCATGAACCGCTGTCGCCGCTCCTCGGACACCGAGTGCGGTGAAGATCGTGTGTTGTGCTGAGCACTGAAGGACAGCATCCAGGCGCGCAGGTTTGCGAGTATGCAGGGATGCGAAGCGGTGGGAACCTGATCTGGATTTCTCATGGCGTCTTCTCAGCGAACCCTCAGCCACAGAACACAAGGGGCGCGAACTCAACGCACCCCTGTCGGAGGCACCTGCGAAGGGCCTGGGAACAAGACGCGCCGAGCCGCGCCCGATTGGGCGCGTGCCTCGTTGGTCTTGTTCCCTCCCGAAAGATTCGCAGGTTTTCCGACAGGAACCGTAGCCGAAGCTACGCTAAATGATTATGAGTTAGGGATTTCTGGTCTTTGATCTGCTCTATCCGGCACATGTTCTAAACCGCGATGGCGAGAGAGACAACCATTTGTTTCTCTTCCGGAGGCAGGACTCCAAGCCTCACCGCGCGTTTACCAATTCCGCCAGCGCCAGGACTTCGACCTTCCTGCGGAAGACTGGGGCAAGGCTGCCGGCGCCTTCCCGCGTGAACATCCCGACGTGGTGCGCGAGCGAAGTTGCGGTCGAAGCTGACCGGGATCAGGCCTTGATCCCGCTGGGTCATCAGGAGGGTGGAGTGCGGCGCGCGGGTCGCCAGTCCGTTCACCCGTAGAAACCGAATTCGTAAGCGGTGTCGAAGAGCGCGAGCACGTTCTCGGGCGGCACTTCGCCCTGGATGTTGTGCACGTTGTTGAAGACGTAGCCGCCTCCAGGCATGAAGGCTTCCAGATTCCGGCGGACATCGGCCACAACCTCGTCGGGCGTCCCGCGCGGCAGGATCCGCTGCGCGTCGACCCCACCGCCCCAAAACACGATCCGGTCGCCAAACCGCCGTTTGAGGCCGGCCGGATCCATGCCGCGCGCGCTGATCTGGACCGGATTCAGGATGTGGGCGCCGTTGTCGATGATATCCGGAATGAACTCGGTGCAGGCGCCGCAGGTGTGATACCAGATCCTGGCGTTTGTGCGCGAGCGGATGTACTGGACGAGCTGTTTCTGGCGCGGTTTCACGAGGCGGCGATAGAGGGCCGGGCTGAACAGGGGGCCGTTTTGTCCGGCCAGGTCGTCCCCGATCATGATCACATCGACCAGATCGCCGACTTCATCGAGGAAGAGGCGGAACCAATCGAGCCAGAACCGGAGCGTCTGATCGATGAGGGCCGCGCAGAACTCCGTGTTCGTCATCAGGTCGCAGAACCACTGTTCGAGTCCGCGCAGGTACCAGCACGTCTCGTAGACCACGCCCGAGATGCCGCTCACGACCGCGTAGGGGGTGTCGCGCCGCAATGCCAACGCGCGGTCGCGCAACCCGGCAAACCGCGTCGGGTCGTCCCCTTTGGGCCAGGGGTATCCGGGCAGATCCTTGATTGTGGCCTGCGCGAGCGGATGCAGCGTGATGTCCATGTAGTAGGGCGCATCCTCGGGCATCGACCACCGGACGCCGAACTCATCTGTCAGATCCGCCCAGCGCTTCCCGTCGCGCTCGTTCTCGACGATGCCGCCCTTCCAGCTCGAGGCCGCCCCGGCGGCGATGTAGCGCGTGTCGACGCGCAACCGGGTGAGCAGGGCCTCGCACGGTTGCGCCAGTTGCTGGACGGCGTCCATCAGGCGCACCTCATCCTGGATCCCCAGGTGGGCGATCAGGTTGCGGTACGCGTCCCGATGGATGCCGGTCTGATTGCCCCCGAGATCGATCGGCACGCGATCCGGGATCTCGTGATTCAACGCCTTGAGAACCCGCTCTCGAGGCGTCAGGGTCTCTCGCCTGGTCATGGGCGGGGCTCAATCCAGCCGCTTCACCCGGATGTTGCGATAGCGGATGATGCTTTTCGGGTCGTGGGCCTGGAGGGCGAAGGTGCCCTTGTCCAGTTTGCGGGTGAAAGGCTGGCCGGCCTGCGCCCCGGCGGGTTCGTTGTACTCGAAGACGCGTTCGCCATTGACCAGCAGAGTGATCGACTTCCCTTTGACGATGATCTCCTGCGTCCACCATTGCCTGTCGGGAGCCGCCGCCCGCCCGATGTTCACCAGTCCGTACAGGCTGCCCGTCTTGATCCAATCGCTGTGGGTCGCGTTGACCTGCGACTCGAATCCGGCCCGGGGCCAATCTTGTTCCTGGTATTGCGTGTGGAAGTAGATGCCGCCGTTCGAGCCCGGCTCGGTCATCACCTCGGCTTTCAAGTGGAAATTCACGAACGGTTTCTCGTCCCCGACGTAGAACAGATGGCAGCGCGGCCCGGCGGCGACGAACGCGCCGTCCTGGACCTTCCAGGTGTCGGGATTCTCGACCGCCTTTTTCCAGCCGTTGAAGGTCTTGCCATCCATCAGGGAAACAAAGCCTTCTTCCGAGTCGGCGGCAAGAACGCCGGCGGTGAATGTCGCGGTCGCAACCAGGGCAAGAATGATCGATTTCATGGCGACAGCATGACGAAAAGACCGGCCTTGCCAAGCGGGAATTGGCAATCGAGGGGTCTTAGCCCGCATTTCTCACCAACATTTGATGTCATCTGACCGGTGACCGTGACATTTCACCTGAAATGCGGGCTCATCCGGCTATTTCACACGCTTCGCGAGTAATGCCGCATGCCGAATTATGCCGCATCGACTCTTGATCCCCCTGTATTTGCTCGGCGCACCTTGTTGAAGATGCGGCATAATTCGGGGCTGCTCATCATGGGCAGCCATGACTACACCATCCAATGGATTCCGAGCCGTTAGGCATTTGGCTTCCAGCCCCCTGGAAGGGCCGCGGTTGGGCGCGTCTGCCACTACCCGCGGACGTGGGGAAGGCCCTCCCGTGTTACCTGCGGCAGGGGCAAGCAGCCTGTGCTTGCCGCCATGTATTTGTACGTTCCATTGCGCCCCACGTGGGTTTCAGGCCCTCCTGGGCCATCAGCCTTCTGAGTCGCCAAGCGCTGCAGAGAGCGATCCGTTCCTTCTTCCATTACGCCGCGCTGGAGGCGCCCGAACAGGCGGCGCTCATCGAGTGCGTGCTGGCCATTCCGCGCAAACGGCAGACCCGTCCGCTGCTCGACTTCCTGATTCGCCCCGAGATCGAAGCGCTGCTCTCAGCCCCGGATCTCCCAATCGGCGTCTCTTCTCTTGACGGCATGGGCCGCCGGACTGGCGGCCGGCGCCGACCCGGAGTTTTTCGGCGAGTGGCTGGATTCCTGCTTCGCGGGCGATGTTCAGGAGCTGTTCCGGCTGGAAAAGCGGGCGGGTTTTCTGCGGCTGCTGGAGTTGTTGTTCCGACAGTCTCGTCCCCCGCCTTCCCTTCCTCCGCGGCTTCTGACACACTCCGCTGCGCCCCCCGCCGACGGGACGTGGACGGACAAAGCATGGGTGTGCTCGAATCAGCGGACGTTGTGTTGGAAGTCGCAAATCTCGGGAAATCCTTCCCGGGCGTGCAGGCCCTTGCCGGGGTCTTTTTCCGGCTCCGCCGCGGCGAGGTGCACGCGGTGGTGGGCGAGAACGGGGCGGGCAAGTCCACCTTCATGCGCTTGCTGGCGGGTCTCGAGACGCCGGACGACGGCGAGATCCGCTTTCGAGGGCGCCCGGTCCGATTGCGGCATCCGCACGCGGCGCGGCAACTGGGGGTGGCGATGATCCATCAGGAACTGATGCCGTTTCTCGATCTGACGGTTGCCGAGAACATCCTGATGGGACGCGAGCGGACGCGCGGTCCGTTCGGCTGGGTGGACCGCGCGGCCCAGCGACGGGAGGCGCAACGGCTGCTGCGGCAATTGGATGTCCCTGTCTCTCCCGACTGCCGGATGCGCGAACTCGGGGTGGCCGAGATGCAGGCGGTCGAGATTGCCCGGGCCATCGGCTGCCGCGCGGAGGTGATGATCATGGACGAACCGACGTCCGCACTCTCGGAACGCGAGACCCGCGCGCTGTTCCGGGTGATGGGCGACCTGCGTCGGCAGGGGGGGGCCATCATCTACATCTCGCATCGCCTCGAAGAGGTCTTCGAGTTGGCCGACACCGTGACGGTGCTGCGCGATGGACGGCATGTGGTCACCGGTCCGGTGACAGCGTTTTCCCGCCAAAGCCTGATCGAGTCGATGGTCGGCCCCCCGAAACCTCAGATTGCAGAACCCAGACCCCGGATTGCGGGCGTCTTCGGCGGACACGGCCGCGCCGCCGGAGAGCCTGACCGCGCCGCCAACGCCAGGCCTGCCGAGGATGCAGCCGCTTTGGTCGTCCGCGGCTTGAGCCGCGCCGGAGCATTTGCAGACGTGTCCTTCGCCGTGCATCGCGGCGAGATCGTCGGGTTGACGGGCCTTGTCGGAGCGGGCCGGACCGAGCTGGCGCAGGCGTTGTTCGGATTGGTCGAAGCCGAGGCCGGAGAGGTGCGTGTGCACGGCGTTGCAGTACGCCTTCGCTCGCCTCGCCAGGCCATCGATCATGGAATCGCCCTGCTCACGGAAGATCGCAAGCGCGACGGCCTGGTCCTCACGATGTCCGTCATGCACAATCTGACCCTGTCCGGCCTGGACCGTTGCAGTCGTGGCGGGTGGATCAACGGTCGCCGGGAAGAGGCTGTGGCGGACGCCCTGATTGCGGACTTTGGGGTCAGGATCGCGCATCGGGAGCAATCGACCGGCACGCTGAGCGGGGGCAACCAGCAGAAGGTGGCCCTGGGCAAAGCGCTGCTGCCCGACCCCGACATCGTGATCCTCGACGAACCGACGCGCGGCATTGACGTCGGGGCGAAAGCCGAAATCTACGGGTTGATCCGGCGCTTGGCCCAATCGGGCAAGGCCATCCTGCTCAATTCGTCCGAATTGCCCGAGGTGCTGGCGCTGAGCGACCGTATTCTCGTGATGCGGCAGGGACGGCTCAGCGCCGCATTGGACCCGCGGCGCGCGACGCCTGCCGAGATCCTGCACTGGGCCATGCCCGAGTAGACTTATGCACCCGCGAAACATCCGTCCCTGGCTGGCGCGCTACGGCCTGCTGCTGGCTCTGGTCGGGATCAGCCTGGCCTTGTCCCTGGCCAAGCCCGGCTTTCTGACCGTGTCCAACCTGATCAACGTCATCCGCCAGATTTCCATCAACGGGATTCTGGCGGTTGGGGTGACGTATGTTCTGCTCACGGGCGGGGTGGACCTTTCGCTCGGGTCACTGGTCGCGCTGAGCGGAGTGGCGGCTGCCTGTTGGGCCCATCCCGGCGAGTATCCCGTGGTGGTGCCGGTGCTGATCGGCGTGCTGGCCGGCGCCCTGTGCGGCGCGGCCAACGGCGCCGTGATCACGTGGGGACGCGTCGCGCCGTTCATCGTGACGCTCGGGATGATGACCGTGGCGCGCGGCCTGGCTCTGGTGATCAGCGGGGGCAGACCGGTCTCGAATCTCAGCCGCGCGTTCACCACGCTGGGCAGTGCGGATCTGCTGGGCATTCCGGTGCCGGCGCTCATTCTGGCCGCGGTTGCCCTGGCGTCGCATCTGTGTCTGAGGCATCTCCGGGTGGGCCGTTACGTCTATGCCGTGGGGGGCAACGAATTCGCCGCCCGCGCCTCCGGCATCAACGTGGTCGGGGTGAAGCTTTTTGCCTACACCGTGTGCGGCGCCTGCGCGGGGTTGGCGGGTGTGGTCCTGGCGTCGCGGATCACGACCGGGCAACCGAACGCGGGTCTGGCGTACGAACTCGACGCCATCGCCGCGGTCGTCATCGGCGGGACGAGCTTGTCTGGCGGTGTCGGCGGAGTGGGCGGCACCCTGCTGGGCGCGCTCCTGATGGGGGTGATCAACAATGGTCTCGACCTGCTGAACGTCTCGTCCTATTACCAGCAGATCGTGAAGGGGCTCATCATTGTGGGGGCGGTATGGCTGGACAAACGCAGCACGAAATGAAACCGCGATCGAAGATCAGCGGGACACTGCTGGCTCTCGGGTGGGCTGTCGCCGTGGCAGTGGCGCCCGGATGCGGTCGCCCGACCGGCACCAAGACGGCGGAGGCGGGTGCGGCGCCGGCTCAACGGTTGACCATCGGCGTCTCGCTGATGAATCTTTCGAACGAGTTCATCGTGATGCTCCACCAGGCCATGCTGGCCAGGGCCGGGGAACTCGGCGTCGCGCTGATCGTCACGGACGCCCAGCGCAGCGCCGAGCGGCAGGTCCAGCAGGTCGAGAGCTTCATCGCGCAGCGGGTGGACGCGATCATCCTCAATCCGTGCGAGGTCGAAGCGAGCGCGCCGGCGGTCGAGAAGGCGCTGGCCGCCGGCATCCCGATCGTCAACGTCAACTCCGAAACACGAACGCCGCCCACGGCTTTCATCGGGTCGCGCGACGAGGAATCCGCGCGTCTCGCGATGGAGTACATCGTTCAGCGGTTGGGCGGTCGGGGCAACATCGTCATGATGCACGGCTTCATGGGCCAGGCGGCCCAGATCAAACGCGACCGCGGCGCGCGCGAAGTGCTGGCCCGGCATCCGGACATCAAACTCCTGGCCGATCAGACCGCCGAGTGGGACCGCGCCAAGGCGATGAGCCTGATGGAGAACTGGATTCAGGCATACGGCGAGAAGCTGGAGGCCGTGTTCGCTCACAACGACGAAATGGGCATGGGCGCCGTCATCGCCCTCGAACAGGCGCGGCTGAAGTCCAAGGTGATCGTGGCGAGTGTCGATGCCATTGCCGACGCGTTGCAGGCCGTCCAGGACGGGCGCCTGGACGCGACGGTGTTCCAGGATGCCAAGGGCCAGGGAGGCGGAGCCGTCGAGGCCGCCGTCCGGCTGGCGCGGCAGGAGACGTGCGCGAAGGAAGTGTTTATTCCCTTTCAACTCGTGACCCGGACGAACGCCGGACAGTTCCTGCAGACCGTCTCGCGACCATGAGCGGCCTTTTGCCAAACAGGGCGCGATGAAAGACCACGATTCCGGCAAACTGCGGATTGGCGACAACTGGAATGCGATCCGGATCATCGCACTGTCCCAGAGCAATCCGCTGAAAGCCGTCGCGGAATTCGTCGAAAACAGCATCGACGCCCGGGCCAAACACATCACGCTGGTTCGCGGCAAGGAACACGGAGTCCATTTTCTGCGCATCAAAGACGACGGCGAAGGCATCCGGCGCAACGATCGGGGTCTGCCCGATTTCGAGTACGTCGCGACGCACATCTGCGATTCGATCAAGAAACGCCTCAAGGCCGAGGGCGCACCGGGGATTCAAGGCGAGTTCGGCATCGGGCTTCTGAGCTTCTGGACGGTGGGAGAGGAACTGGTCCTCACTTCGGCCGGTGCCGATGGCAGGACCTACCAGATGCGCATGAAGAAGGGCGATCCCGGCTACCGCATCACGCAGAAGCGCCTGCTGCTGCCGGAGCCGGGCACGGAGCTCCTGATCAGAAACATCCTGTCAGGCATCAAGCAATTCAGTGGCGAGAAGATCCAGTGGTATCTGGCCTCGGAACTGCGGGACCGCATCCGAAACTCCGGCGTCGAAATCCGCGTGCTCGACCGCACCGCGCGGGCCGAGTTCAAGGTCGAACCCCGTCAATTCGAAGGGCGCCTGCTTCACGAAGTCAGCCGGCTGCCCCAGAGCGATCTTTACGTCGAGGTCTACCTGGCCCGTCCGGACCCGGCCAACGCAGTCGGGCTGTACCGCCGGGGTACGCGGGTGATCGAAAGTCTCTCGGCCTTGCCCGAGTTTGCCCGGCCCCCCTGGACCAGCGGTTATCTCCAGGGGATTCTCGATGCGCCGCATCTGAGCCTCACTCCCGGAACCCGGAGCGGCATCATCCAGGACGAGGCCTACCATCGGTTGACGGAGGAACTGGGGCCGATCGAGACCGAGCTGCTCCGCCTCATCGAGGAGCAAAAGCGGGCCGAGGAGGAACAGACCAGCCGCGAGGTTCTGCGCTCCGTCCATAAAGCGCTCCGAGAAGCCCTGCTGATCCTCCCGGCCGAGGAATACGACTGGTTCGATCTTCGCCAGGCCGGCGCCAGGCGATCCAAGGCCGCGGCGGGAACCCCCGCGGGAGGCGACGGAGACTCGATCGAGTTGAACGACGGTGTTCAAGGGCTGACGGGCGAGGAGCCCGAACCGGTCCAAAAAGACTTCTTCGACTACGCGGGGCCCCTGTTCTCGGTCCGGATTTCACCGGCATCGAGTGTCATTCCCGTGGGTGGCGCCAAGAGGCTTCGCGCGATTGCCAGAGACCGCTCGAATCGTTTGGTCGAGCGCGACCTTGCGTTTCGGTGGGTCATTGTTGAAGGCGAGGGTGCCCTGGAAAACGCCGATGGCGAGATTGTGAGTTTCAAGGCCCCCTCGGACCCTGGGCTGGTCCGGCTGGGCCTGACCGTGAAGCAGGCGGACATCGAATGCTCGGCTGAGGGCTTGATCACGGTCACCGACTCGCTTCTTCCGGAGAATCAATCCAGGGACGCCACCAAACAAGGCATCCCGAGCTACACGTTTCAGAAGGCGCCCGGCGAGCTCTGGCGTTCCCGGTACCAGCCTGACCAGAACGTGGTGGTGATCAACAACGGGCACCGGGATTTCGTCTTCGCCTCCCGCAACAAGGCGCTGAAGCTCCGCTATATCTGCCGGCTCTTCGCCAAGGAACTCGTTGCCAAGAATTTCGCCGGGCTGCCCCCCGCCGACATCCTCGAACGCCTCATCGAACTGTCGCTCTACACCGAGGAGAACCTGAAGTGACGCTCACCCGGAAATCTCACCAGTGGGGCGGTCGCGGCATTCCTGACGGTCCGTGGGTGAGATTTCCGGGTTTCAAACCCGATCGCAGACAGACCGTCAGGCGCGCGACCGCAGGATCTCAGCCGCCGCGTCGGGCCCGATGTCGCCGTGTTCGCCCAGCCTGGTCTTGCGCTCGGCAAACCGCGTCCGCACCTTCTCCGCGGCTGCGCCGGCGTCGATCCTGTAATCGCCCAGGCGGGTGGGCATGCCCAGCGCATGGAGGAAGTCCTCGGTCCTGGCCATCGCGTCCTCGGCGGTTTTGACCTTCCAGACGCGCTGCCCGTACTGTTCGAGCTTGGCTTTCTTGCGATCGAACTGGTGCTTCCAGACCCCCGGTAAGACAATGGCCAGCGTCTCCGCGTGGTCCAATCCGTAAAACGCAGTCAACTCGTGGCCGACCATGTGGGTCGACCAGTCCTGGGGCACGCCGCAGCCGATGAGTGTGTTGAGGGCCATTGTCGCGCTCCACATGAACGCCGCGCGCGCGTCGTAATTCTCCGGCTCGGCCAGGGTCACCGGCCCGGCCTCGATGAGCGTCTCGAGGATCGCCTCGGCAAAGCGGTCCTGGAGCGGGGCGGCGGACGGATAGGTCATGTACTGCTCCATGACGTGCATGAACGCATCCACGATGCCGTTGCGCACCTGTTTGCGGGGGAGGCTATAGGTCGTCTCGGGATCGAGCACGGAGAAGACCGGGAAGGCCAGGATCGAGGCGAAAGCGAGCTTTTCGGTCGTGGCTTTGCGGGAGATCACGGCGTTGCCGTTGGACTCCGAGCCCGTGGCCGGGAGGGTCAGGACCGCGCCCAGAGGCAGGGCCGCCTGGATCACCTGGCCGTGCGTGCGCAGAATCTCCCAGGGATCGGCCCCTTCATAGCGCGCGGCGACCGCGATGAATTTGGCCGCGTCGAGCACGGAGCCGCCGCCCACCGCGAGGATGAAACCGACCTGGCTGGATCGGATCGCCTTCACCGCCTCGAGGCAGGTTTCGTAGAGGGGATTGGCTTCGATGCCGCCGAACTCGACGACCTGGCGGTTCTTGAGCGCGGCCTTGACCTGGTCATAGACGCCGTTGCGTTTGATCGAGCCGCCGCCGTAGAGGAGCAACACGGGCACTCCGGTGGGCACCCGGCTCTCGAGTTTGGCGATCATACCGCGACCGAACAGGATCTCGGTCGGATTCTTGAATTCGAAGTTTTGCATGGGCGCATTCCTTTCAGGAAGTCCATCGGCGGTCAAGCCTTCGAGCGGCCGATTGTCCGTGTGCCGATTGTCCGTGTTGCATTCCGAGCCCGGTGCGTCCACTATAGCATCCGTTCGGCCCAGCTCGGCGACCGTGGTGGCGCGGGGCTGGCCAATGGAGCATTGCGCTGGTATGAACCTGATCAGACACTTTGAGACAGCTTCGGTCGCGGCCCTCCTCATCGTCCTGGCCGCCGGGTGCGCCTCCTCGGGCGTCCAGAACCCGAAGGGCGTCGGCGTCACCGAGATGCGGGCCGACGAGCGCGGATTTGTCGTGGGCACCGGGATCGAGTCGCAGGACATCGTCACGGTGGCCGACACAATGGCGCGGGGCATGATGGCACTGCCCCAGATGAACCAGGCGCCAACGCCGCCTTACGTCGTGTTGGACCCGGTGATCAACGAGACGCGGTTCCCCATCAACAAGGACATCTTCCTGACCCGCATGATGACCCAGTTGACGTCGCGCTCGGGCGGGAAGGTGGTCTTCCTGGCCCGGGAACGGATGGAAGCGCTCCAGAAGGAGCGGGATTTGAAGCGGCAAGGACAGGTCACAGCTTCGTCGGATCCGAACATCCAGGAGTTCCGAGGCGCCGACTATTTCCTGACCGGCAAGCTCCAGGGCCTGTCGACGCGGACATCGAAGGGCACGAGTGACTATGTCCTCTACAGCTTCCAGCTCATCGATGCGCGCACCACCGCGATCGTCTGGGCTGGCGACCATGAGATCAAGCGTCAAGGACTCGAAGACGCGGTGTATCGTTAGCGAGGCTCCGCCTCAGACCAACGAGGCATGTCACCAGTTCGTTTGCGCCAGGCTTTGGTCATGACAGTGGACAATCGACGCCTCGCCAAGCGGCGCCGCTGCGCGGCGCGCCTTCGACCAATCCAGGGTCGCGCGGTCTGGTCTCGCGGGCTCTGGATCTGGCCAGCCCTGGTCCTGGCCGCCGGATGTTCGTCGCCCCAACCGGCGTTCCGGCCAACCGGCGACCTTTCGGTGGACGGCCCGAAGGCGCTCGCGAGCGGGCCGGCCCAAGACCGCGTTCTCTGGCAGTACCGCATGGCCTCCGCGGCCATGCGCCGCGCCCAATTCCCCGAAGCCCGACAGCAGCTTGATGAGGCCCTGGCCCGCATCGGGTCGATCTTCGACGCCGACGCCGCGTCGCGTCGCGCCCGGGGGTATTTCACTGCCGAGGCCAAGAAGACATTCCTGGGCGAACCGTACGAACGGGTGATGGCCTACTATTACCGCGGCATTCTCTACTGGATGGACGGCGAGCCAGACAATGCCCGGGCCTGCTTTCGATCGGCCCAGTTCCAGGATGCCGACGCGGAGGAGCGGAGTTACGCGAGCGATTACGTGCTGCTCGAGTACCTCGATGGGTTGGCCACGATGAAGCTGAACGGCGACGGTTCGGATGCCCTCGCGCGCGCCCGTTCGTTTTGCCGGCTCGCCATCCCGCCCGACGCGAATCCGGCGCACAACGTGCTGGTGTTTGTCGAGTACGGGCAGGGGCCGGCCAAGATCGCCGCGGGTCAATACGGCGAGCAGCTCAAGTTCCAGCCCGGCTATTCCCAGGCCCGCGAAGCGATGATCCGCATCGGCGCGCACACGGCGCATGTGGGCGCCTACGACGATCTCAATTTCCAGGCTACCACGCGGGGCGGGCGGGTCATGGACCATATCCTCGGCAACAAAGCCGTGTTCAAGGCCGGCACCGACGCCGTCGGAAACGCCGCCATCGTCAGCGGGGCCATGGTCGCCGGCGCCGGGGGCGGACGCGGCTCGGCCAACGAGGTGGGCGCCGGCTTGATGATCGCCGGTGTGCTCAGCAAGGTGGTGTCCGCCGCAACGACGCCGCGCGCGGACACCCGGACATGGGAAAGCCTGCCGCTCTACCTGAGCTTGGCCACGTTTCAGCTCGCCCCCGGACGGCACACGGCGACGGTTGATTTCCTGGATGCCGAGCGCCGCCCGATCGCGGGCCTGACCAAGACCATCACGTTCACCGTCGCGTCCGATTCGCGGGACACCGTCCTGTACGTGAGCGACAAATCCACACACCCACAGACCCTATGAAACCCTGCTTGCTCAAAGCCATCGCACTGATCGCCCTGACCGCCGCGCTGAGCGGCTGCAAGACCGAGACCGGCGCGCTCCCTCCGCTCAACACGACGAAATTCGACACCGAGAACAGATCCAATTTCGTCCTCATGGACAAAGGCGCCCAGCGGTCGGTCACATGCTCGGGGATTCAGCAGACCACGCTCCCCGACGGCCGGCTGGAAGTGGCCGCCCAGGTCCGCAATCGGGAGAACCGCCGCCTCGATGTCCAGGTGAACTGCGAGTTCAAAGACGACCAGGGCTATGTCGTCGACTCGACCCCGTGGCAGACCCTGATCCTGACCGAGAATGGTCAGGAGACGGTGCGTTTCACCTCGATGAACGATCAGGCCAAGCGCTACACCGTCCGCGTGCGGCAGTCGCGATAGGGCCGGATGGGACCCCAATCGCTCGGACAGGCAACACGCCTCGCTAAGCGTTCATGTCACTCCAGCGCCGGGCCATGCGCCCGAAGATGAAGAGCGCCACGGCCGCGGCGACGCCGACGCATGCGAACGGGATCCAGATGATGTGGGGGTCGTAGGTGGTCCAAAGCAACTGGGTGGCGCCGACCGCATCGAGGCCTGTAACCTCCTGGAGCTTGGCCATCGCTTCGGTGCGCGGCACACCCAGCGTCCGTTCCAACAGATCGATGCGCCCATCCCAGTTCTTCCCGGCGCCGAACGGTGTGTTCTCGGCCAGGTAGCGCAGGGCGAGCACGGCCTTTTCACCCCAGCGCCCGTACACCCACCCGGCAATCCATGAGCCGGCGAACACGCCAACACCCACCGGGATGTTGACGTAGCCAAGGTAAAGCCCCTTCTTGCCAGGCGGCGCGATCAGACCGAGGTATTCGCTCTTCTTGGGTCCGGTCATCATCTCGCCGATCGAGAAGCAGAGAATTCCGGCCACGAGAATCCACGCGCTCTGCGTCCAGCCCGCGATGAGCACGCCCAGCGTGGCCATGATCATGCCCAGCAACATCGCGGACAACGTCCGCATCCGCCGCGTCAGCCAGGCGACCCCGACCACGCCCAGGATGATGAACAAGGCGTTGCAGCTCAAAATCACCTGCTGCGGGATCATCGGGCCCCGCGGCGTCTGTTCCACCACCACCCTGCGCAAGCCCTCCGGCAGCCAACCCAGCGCCGCGGCCACCGGACCGCTGTCCACCCAGTCGGCGATGAAGTTCGGCTGAAGATCCCAAAGCTGATACATCATCAGCCAAAAGCACGACATGATCGCCATCCACGCCAGCAAACGCGGCTCGGTGATGTTGACCAGGGTCCTCTTGAGCACCTGGCCGACAGTCTCCGTCTTGGACGCGCCGGACGGGACGTCCTTGAAGGTCAGGAGCAACAAGAGATTGAACGAGGTAAAGAACGCCGAAGCCAGGAACAGGTTGCGCCAGGCTTCCGGGCTGTTCACGCCCGCCCCGAACAGGCCTTTGAGCAGGAACAGCGAGGGCAGGAAATGGCCCACAAACGCCCCGACATTCACGACCCAATAGAAGATGCCCCAGCCGATCGAGGAGTTCTCCCGGGTCAACTGATGCGCCAGTGAGGCCTGGATCCCCGGCTTAAAGAACGCCGTTCCTGTCGCCAGGGTCAGGATGCTCAGGAAAAACCCCCAGTAGTTCCCCGAGCCGATCAAGCCGCCGCCCACGAAATCGGTCAAGCCATCGAGCATCCGGCCTGGCAGAGAGGCGCCAAAACTCCAGTCCGCAATGCTCCGGCCGATGCCCGAGAGCATTGCGGCCAATTGATCCAGCGACGCGATGTCGCGCAGACCGGCCATCATCAGGTAGCCGATCAGCATCAAGCTGATTGCGAAGGCCAGCGTGCGCTTGTACCCGAACCGGTCAGCCAGGCCGCCGGTGACGACTGGCAGCAACGATTGAAACACCGCCCACCACGCGTAAATGATCCCCTTGTCCCCGGCCGTCAGGTGCAGGCCGCCGGGATTGTCCGCCTGCATGATGTAGATCGGGGCCATCACGCGCAGGTTGTAGAACGCCAGCCGTTCCCACATCTCGATGGTGTTCAGGGTCCAGAAGACCCGCCCAAGCTTCGGCGGGGCGGGCTCGGGCAGGCTGTCGGTCGAGGATGTTGTCACAACTCCGTCAGATATGCGGACCAGGCTTTACGAGCGGACACGGGCGCGCGGACCATCCCCAAACACAGCAAGCCCCCGCGTTCGTGTCGAAAGCGGGGGCGCTGACTGCGGCACGCGTGTTGGAACGTCTTGCGATCAAGCCCCCATGCCGTCCTCGAACGATCCGGCGGCGATCGGGAAGCAGAGGTTGTCCCGGACGTAGGCGATGCCGTTGGCGCTGGTCGCATCGATGTCGCGATAGGCGCTCTCCGCCTCGACAATCAGCGGCGCGGTCTTCTTGCCCATGATCTCGCAGTAGCGCGCCGCGTAGCCGATGTTGATCAGCATCTCGACGTAGCGGACCATGTTCAGATCGCCGGAGGGGATGTCGACAAACTGCATCGCGCGGTCGGGCCAGTTCGGCGCCATGTAGCGCAGCGGGACATTCGGGCGAATGGTGTAGTTCTTGACGTGGCAGGCGTAAACGCGGCTGGCCACCTTGCGGAAGCGGGTTTCCCAGCTCTCGCCCTCCCAGCAATGGGACGGATCCGCATTCACCGTGAGACACTTGTCGCCGTCGCAGATCGACACAAGCAGATTGAAATCGTCGGCGCACATCGCGGCCGTGCCCGGGTGGATCTCATGGGCCAGATAAAGCCCGAGGTCATTGGCCTTCTTGCGGATCTTCGCCGTCTTCTTGACGAATCGCTCCTTCCCCGCTTCGAGCAGGTCGTAGTCGCCGCCCTTCCAGAAACCCCACGGATAGCCAGTCGCCAGCTCCCACCCAAAGGCCACACCCCAGAACATCGGCAGGATCTTGACCTTCAGTTCCGACGCCAAATCGAAGAAACGCAACAGGTAATCCTCCGCCCACTTCTCGATCTTCTCCGGTGCCAGCTTGGCAACATCGGCAGGTATGAACGGTCGCACGGTCGGGCTGCCGGTCCAGGCCGTCGTGTGCACCCAGATGGGACAATGGCACGAGATCCCGTCCAACGACATCCCGCGCGACGCAAAGGTGTCCTTGATCTCCTTGGCCGACTTGAACTTCTTGCCGTCCTCGAGCATGTAGTTGGACGGCTGCGCGCCCGCCGCGCCGGATGCCTTCGCATAATCGAGGAACTGGGCCAAGGTCTTCGCGCCGTGCTGGGCGCCTTCCACGCTGGGATGAAAAACAGGTTGAGCCATAAGGATATTGGTTAAATGTTGGCGGCAGACATACCGGTCTTTGACATGCCGCGCAACACATTTTCCGCCTGTCGTTTCGACGGTGCATCGGGTTGTTGGCGGTGTTCCGTCGCCCGGTGAGGGCACCGGGCCTACAAAGGATGGAGACTCCCGCTGTAGGCCGCGTGCCCCCACGCGGCGCAAACTCGATTCCCACCGACAACCTCCAGATACACTGCGCTTCGAACCGCTCACCCGCGCTTCACACAGCCCGCGGCGGCGGCGCCTTGACGAAACGAGCCGGGCGCAAATGAATCGGTTCGAGGCGCGCCCCAGTCTCAAGCCCCACGCGGTCAACCGCCAGCCGCGCAAGGATCCCCGCGTCCGGATAGACCCTCCGCACGCCGCGGATGCCGGACGGGATGTCCGGGCCGACAACGCGGGCGCCTGCGCGAACCCGCCGCTCGAGTTCCTCGCCACTGGCCAAATGCAGCGGCTCGACCTCGCGCCACCCCGTCGGCCCGAGTTCGTAGCCCGCAAGGTAGAACTCGCCGCGCTGCGCGTCGACCGCGGCCAAAACGGACCCTGACTCGCCCTTCGCCCCGAGCCCCGCGGCCAGACACTCGACACTCGAAATGCCGACCAGGCGAACGGCGCGCGCCACGTGCCACCCGAGAGCGAATGCAATGGCGGATCGAATCCCCGCATAACTGCCCGGCCCGAGTCCAACCGCCACGGTATCGACGGATTCGCGCGCAAGACCGGCCTTGCGCAGCGCGGACTCGATCATGGCGCAGGCGCGAACGGATCGGCCTTGGACCTCCTCGATCTCGATGGCGGGCACATGCGCGGTGTCCAGGGCCTCCGTGTCGAGGGCCGCCACCGTGCGATGGCCGGTCGAGAACTCAAGCGCCAGTATCTTCATAACGTATCCGCCGGCTTGCATCGTCAACCGTCTCGATCCAGACACGCCTGAAAGACGGCCCTGGCGCCGCCAGAAGACCCGATGCGGTCCAGGCATCGCATCTATCGACCCACTCGATCACGGCGACGCCGGGCGGCTGGTAAAGGTATTCATCCAGACCGGCGCTTTCGAACTGCGCCCACGTCTCGAGCCGATACAAATCCAGGTGGAACAAGGCCAGCCGCCCGCTGTCGTACTCGTTGACGAGCGTGAACGTCGGCGAATGCACCCGCTCGATCGCGCCAAGCCCCCGCGCGAGGCCTTTCACCAATTGAGTCTTGCCCGCCCCCAGTTCGCCCGACAACCCGATCACCCAACCCCGGCGCGCCTCGCGTCCCCACGCCTCCCCCAGGCTGACGGTCTCGACCGCGCTATGCGAAGTGAACGTAGCCATGAGCTTCCAAAGGCCGCACCCCGCGTTGATCCCGCAACCGCACTCCGCGCTCCGCAAGGATCTTCCCGACGCACGCCAGCCCCAGATCGGGGAAACGCGCTTTCCAGGCATCGAGCAGCGGCACGGCGTCACGGCTCGGAACGCTGAAAAGCAGCTCGAAATCCTCGCCGTCGGTCAGCGCGGCTGACAAGGCGGACTTGGCGTCGGGACGTTCGCGCGCGGCGCGTTTCGCCTCGCGGCTGATTGGGATCGCCGCGGCCAGCAGCTCGGCGCCGACCTGGCTCGATTCGAGCAGATGGCGCAAGTCTCCCGCCAGCCCATCGCTCAGGTCGATCATCGCATGCACCGAGAAGTGCCCGGTCAGCCAGCGTGCCTCGGCCAGACGCGGCTCGAAGCAGAGGTGCCGGCCCCGCAACGAACCGCCCAACACACCGCTTACGAACAAGGCGTCGCCGGGCTTGGCACCGGCTCGAGTGACGCAGCGGGTCTTCTCGACCGTGCCCAGCAGGGAGACCGAGAGCAGGAGCCGATCGGGGTTGGTGGTGGTTTCACCCCCCACAATCGCCACGCCATGCCGCGCGGCCAGGGCGTTCAGCCCCCGGTAAACCCCTTCGATGCGGGCGACATCGAATGCCGTCGGCAGCCCAAGGGTGATCAGCGCGCTCGACGCTTCGCCGCCCATGGCAGCCACGTCGCTCAAACACCGGGCCAGGGCCTTGTGCCCGATCTGCTCGGGCAGGGCGTCCGCGTCGAAGTGGACGCCCTCCACCACCGCGTCGGTCTTGAACAGGACCCAGCGGTCCGGCAACCCGAGGTCGAGAACCGCGCAGTCATCGCCCGCGCCGACCACCACTCGAGGGGGACGCGGCAGGTCGCGCGTCAGGCGCCTGATCAATTCGAACTCGTTCATCCTCCGGCAAGCAGCCACGTGAAATTGGCGAGATTAAACAGGCCATGGGCGCCAATCGGCGCCCAGAGCGAGCCGGTCTGCTCGTACAAGAGCGTCAACAGCACGGCAAAAAACATCAACGACAGAAACGTCACCGCGTTGGCGTGAGTCAAGGCAAAGACGAACGCCGTCAGCCAGAGAGCCGCGCGCGGGTATCCAAGTTCCTTGATGGTCGGATAGAGAATGCCGCGGAACACCACTTCCTCGACCACCGGGGCCAGCACGACCGCCATCGCCCCAAACAGAAGCTTCTGCCCGATCGAGGTTACGGCCTCGAGTGCCTGCACGGTGGGTTGCGCCACAACCTCGAGCGACAGCAACGTCATCACCTTCTGCGACACCCACATCAGCGCCAAACTGATCGGGAACACGGCCACAGTGGCGGCGACGGCCACCAGGGCCAGCCAGGCCAACCGGCCATCCCCCAGACCGAATGCCGCGCCCCAGGTGGTCCGGTTCTCCCGCACAAACCATCCCACGGCGCCCAGCGCCACGACCTGAAACACCATCGTCCCGATCAGCCCGACCAGGGCCTGACGCGCCTCGTCGGGTTCCCCTCCGGCCAGCCGGTCCGCGAGGTTGCTCACCAACCCCACCGTGGCCAGCCCGAGAAACAGGATCATGAGCAGGCGGAGGACCGACTCCAGTTTCCAGTCTTGGCGGGGCAGCATAGAGCGGTCAGCCCTCCGTCTGGCGGGCAGCGAGCACGCGCCGGGTCGGGACGTAGTGGGCGAGGAAGTCGCGCCGGTAATCGCCGAACGTTCCGGCGGCCAGGTGGGCGCGGATCTCGCGCATCACGTGGAGATAGAAGTGCGAATTGTGGATGCTGACCAGCCGCAGACCGAGGATCTCGTTCACGTTGAGCAGATGTCGGACGTAGGCCCGGCTGAAATGCCTGCAGGCGAAACAACCGCAGCGCTCGTCAATCGGGCGCACCTCCGCCTTGCAGGCGCCGCCCTTGATCGCGAACGTGCCTTCGCGCGTGAACGCGGTGCCGTTGCGGGCCACCCGCGTCGGCAACACGCAGTCGAACATGTCCACACCGCGCGCGACCAACTCGACCATCTGCGCCGGGGTGCCCAGGCCCATCGCGTAGCGCGCCTTCCCGGAAGGAAGAAAAGGCTCGGCGAACTCGATGGCCCGCAGCATCTCCGGCTCGGGTTCGCCCACGCTGACCCCGCCGATGGCGTAGCCGTCGAAATCCAGGGCTGTGATTGCGCGGGCGCATTCCTCGCGCAAAGCCGCGTTGGCGCCTCCCTGGACGATGCCAAAGACCAGTTGCCCGGGGGACCGCGGCTGCTCGCGGCACTCGCGCGCCCAGCGAATGGTGCGCTCGACAGCGAGGCGTTGTTCCTTGGCCGGCGCGTCGTGCGGCGGGCATTCGTCGAAGACCATTGCGATGTCCGAGCCGAGCGCGCGCTGGATCGCCATCGCCTCCTTCGGCCCGAGGAACAGCGGCGAGCCGTCGAGATGCGAGCGGAACTCGACGCCATGGGCCTTGACCTTGCGGATCTTGGCCAGGCTGAACACCTGGAAACCGCCGCTGTCGGTCAGGATCGGTCCGTCCCAAGCCATGAACCGATGCAGGCCGCCGGCGGCCTCGATGATTTCGAGTCCGGGCCGGATGCTGAGGTGGTAGGTGTTGCCGAGGATGATCTGGGTGCCCATCTCGCGCAGTTCGCGCGGATCGAGCGCCTTCACGCTGGCCTGGGTGCCGACCGGCATGAACACCGGCGTGTCGATCACCCCGCGGGCGGTGGTCAAACGCCCGAGCCTCGCCTTCGAAGCGGGATCGGTCTGGACGAGCTCAAACACGGGCCGATCAAGCCCGAAAACGGCGTTCGTCACAAGCTTTCAGCACGGCTAGCGCGCGTTTCTCACCGACTTATGAAGAACGCGGAGCCGATGTCATCGAAAGGTGCACTCATGCGCGCTAGCAAAGCAAAACCGCCCTGCGAGGGAAGGACTTACGCGAGGACGGCACCTTCCAAACCAAGCACACGCTTATCGACTTAGTTGCGTTCTCCTGCTTGTGCAAATCACTGAGGTCCATAGTGTTTAGGCGGTTTTGCCAGACGCGTTGTTCACCCGCCGCTTCGGTCTGGCGAAGCCTCGCCAAAAATACAACGCCGGGCGGTCCGCGGACCGTCCGGCGTGCTTTGGAAGCGATTGTCCGGAAGTCGGGTTACTTGCCCGGGATTCTGGCGGAGGTCCGTTCGGCGATCCATTGCCAATCGGACGAATTCTTGGGCGTGATCTGGGCGGTGTTGCCCCTGTAAACCTTGGTGTCCGGCTGCCGCCATCGGTGGATCTCGGAATGCCTGTCAGCGAATGCGAAGCCGCAAGCCATGTTGTGGTAGGTGCCCACCCAATCGATCCATCGCGGTGTCAGGCAGCCCACGGCGAACGCGGCGTCATTCAAACTGTCAGCATCCTCATCGATGAGAACCCACGTGTTGGCCGCCCCCGGATTGATAAAGTCCGAGTTCTTTCCATACGTGAACCAGCGTTGGCCGCGCGAATGGCCCCCGGACGTCGAGTTCAGCCATGGGCCGTGGACGGACATTCTGCATCCGGCCTCGTAAGGATACGTGCCAACCGCCTGGTTCATCGCGAACGTCCGGGCCGCGGGCACCTTCTTGCCGCGCTGAGTGGCATCGTTGCCCTGGTAGGTCCCAATTCGCTTGTCGGCTGGGCACTTGTACAGCGTGACCGATCCGCCATTGTAAGGCACAAGCAGCGAGCGCGTCGGGTCACGCAGAATGTCCGTGTTGAATTCCTGAGCGCCGCCCCTGCCCGCCTGTCCGCCCACCCACGCGTAGCCGGGGGTCGTGTTCCCATCGTCCGGGTTCGGCGGCAACAGGTCGTCGTAGTCCTGCGAGTACAGCGCGATCGACAACATCATCTGCTTGCCGTTGTTCATGCAAAAGATGCCCTGGGACTTGGTCTTGGCCTTGGACAAGGCCGGCAGCAGCATCCCCGCCAAGATGGCGATAATCGCGATCACCACCAGCAGTTCGATGAGCGTAAAACCGCCACGCGGGTTGCATCGTGTTTTCATAAGGCTTCTGGTCATTGCTCTGGGCGACGTTGCTTCTTGCTAAACCGAGCCCGGTTTTCTGTCAAACACTAGTTGACCCGGATCGCCCCTGGCAACTGTGCGTCTCCTCGCACAGCGCCCTCCCGTGAACCGACGGCCTTAAATCTCAAATCTCAAATTTCAAATCTGAGATTTGAGATTTGAGATTCTGAAGTCAGCCCGCGCGGTCTCGAGCCACGTCCGGACGGCTTCAACCGCGAACTCGGTCTTGACCGGCGCGACGGCGCCGCCGCGCGGTTTGAGCTCGATTTCGCCCCGCGCCAGGGATTTCTCGCCCACAGCCACCCGGAGCGGAAAACCCACCAGATCGGCGTCTTTGAATTTCACCCCCGGACGATCGTCGCGGTCGTCAAGAATCACCTCGATCCCGGCCTCGATGAGGGCTGCATAGATGCGCTCCGCGCACTGCATGACCGGGCTGTCGGGCGCGACGCTGAGCGGGGTGATGCAAACCTCGAACGGGGCGACGGAGAGCGGCCAGATGATGCCGTCTTTATCGTGGGATTGTTCGATGACCGCCTGGAGGGTGCGCGTGACGCCGATGCCGTAACAGCCCATCACGCACGGGTGTTGCGTCCCCGATTCGTCCAGGTACAGGGCGTTGAGTTTCTCGCTGTACTTGGTGCCCAGTTTGAAAACGTGGCCCACCTCGATGGCGCGCCGGACCTTGAGCGGCTGGCCGCTCGCGACGCACAGCTCGCCCGCCTGGACGGTGCGCAGGTCCGCCCAGCGGGTCACCCGGATATCGCGCTCGATCTGGACGTGGCGAAAATGGTAACCGTCCTCGTTCGCGCCGGTGGTCATGCCCCCCGCGCCCCGCAACGCCTCGTCCGCATACACAGGCAGGGAGGCGGCCTCGGCTTTGAGGGTGTCCGCGATCGCGCCCAGGCTGCCCGGATGCGCCCCCAGCACGGGCGCGATCTCGTCGGCGGTTGCCGGGCGGAGCTGGTTGGTGCCGAGCGCGCCGGCGAGCTTGGCCTCGTTGAGCTGATCGTCTCCGCGCAGAAGCACAAGCGTCAGCTTGCTCTCGACCACATAGACCAGGGTCTTGATCTGCTGGTGGGGCGCCACGCGGTGCGGCGCCCGGCTCAGCGCCTCGATCGTGACCACGCCCGGCGTCGGGAACTTCTCGAGCGCCGGTCCGCTGTTGCTTTGGGGCGTTGGGACCAGCGGTCCGCGGCTGGCCGCCTTTTCGATGTTCGCGGCGTACCCGCCCGATTCGCAGTAGACGACCTCGTTTTCGCCCGATTCGGCCGGGACCATGAACTCGTGCGAGAATTTGCCTCCAATCACCCCGGTATCGGCCTCGACCGGCATGGCCCGGAGGCCGCAGCGGTGGAAAATGCGCGCGTAGGCGTCGTACATCTTCTGGTAACTGGCCTGCGCGGCTTCGTCGCTGACGTCGAAGCTGTAGGCGTCCTTCATGATGAACTCCTTGGCGCGCATCAGGCCGAAGCGCGGGCGGATTTCATCGCGGAACTTGGTTTGAATCTGGTAGAAGTTGCGCGGCAGTTGGCGGTAGGAGCTGATCTCGCCGGCGACAAGGGTGGTGATCACCTCCTCGTGCGTGGGGCCGAGCAGCCATTCCTTGTTGGCCCGGTCCCGCACCTTGTAAAGAACCTCGCGCGCCGAGACGTAGCGTCCGCTCTGCTGCCAGATGTCCGGGGGCTGCAGCGCGGGCATGAGCACCTCGATGGCCCCCGCCCGGTTCATCTCTTCGCGCACGATCCGCTCGATCTTGCGCAGCGCCCGCAAGCCCATCGGCAGGAACGTGTAGAGCCCCCCCGTGAGCTTGCGCACCAGCCCGGCGCGAACCAGCAACTGATGGGAGACAATCTCCGCGTCAGCCGGATTCTCCTTGAGGGTGGGGATGAAGGTGGACGTCCAGCGCATGGCCCTGCTCACTTGACGGTGTTGACCAGCGGGGCCAGGCCTTGGATGCGGACCTCGAGCCGGTCGCCCGACTCGATCGGGCCCACGCCGCTGGGCGTGCCGGTCAGGATCAAGTCCCCAGGGAGCAGGGTCAGGTTGGTTGAGATAAAGCTGACGAGCCGGTAGCAGTTGAAGAGGAGCTGGCTGGTGTTCGAGTTCTGCCGTAACTGCCCGTTCTGAAAGAGCTGAATGGTCAGATCGTGCGGATCGATCTTCGTTTCCACATACGGGCCGACCGGAGTGAAGGTGTCGAACGACTTGCAGCGCGCCCACTGGCTTTCCGCGTTCTGAATCGTCCGATCGCTGATGTCCTGCGCCGCCGTGTAGCCGAAGATGTACCGGGCCGCCGCCGCGGGCGTGACGTTGCGCACACGCCGGCCGATCACAATCGCCAGCTCCGCCTCGAAATCGACCCGATGCGACGGAAACGGAATCTCGATCTTGGCGCCATCCGCAATGAGCGAGGTCGGAGCCTTGAGCCAGAACAGCGGCTCCTTGGGCAGCGGCTTGCCGCTCTCCCGCGCATGATCGGCATAGTTCAGCCCCACCGCGATCACTTTCGAGGGAACAACCGGCACCAGCGTCTTCACCCCTTTGGGCGATACCGGTTTCTTCTCGAAGGACGGAGACTCGAAAACGTCGCCGAGCAGTCGGTACAACTCGCCGTCGACGACCTTGGCATAAAACACCTCGTCGCCCTTCTGAAATCGGCCAATGGCTGCCATAAAAGTGGCAAAGCCTAGCCATTTGCACGGCCTCTTCGCAAGCCGAAAGTCAGGCAGCGCATCGAATCACACGAATCGCACGAATCCTCTTTCCCCTCGGATTCGTGTCATTCGTGATTCGTGGTTCGCCTTCATCGAACGGCTTCTGGTATGATAGGCGCGATGCGCGATCCGGCGTCCGGTCCAGTCGCTTCCGTCCCCCTGTGGCAGCGGATGCTCGTGGGAAAGAATCCCAAGGTCACCCTGGTGCGCGCGCTGCTCCTGGGCGTGGGATGCTGGCTGGTCTTCCGGCACGTGCTCCTCCCGGTCCGGGTCAATGGGATCAGCATGGAACCGACCCTGCGCAACGGCTCGGTCAACCTCGTCAACCGGGTTCCGTACCTGTGGCGCGAGCCGCGCCGCGGCGAGATCGTCGCGATCCGAACAACCGGCACGAGCATCATGTACTTGAAACGCATCATCGCCTTGCCAGGCGAGTCGGTCGAAGTCCAGCGTGGACAGGTCTGGATCAACGGACAGTTGCTCGATGAGCCGTATCTGAGGGAGGCCGAACCTTGGGAAATCGAGCGGCGCACTTTGGGTCCCGAGGATTACTTCGTGATGGGGGACAATCGCACGATGCCAAAAGAACTGCACTGGGGTGGCGCAATCAAACGGAGCCGCATCGTCGGGAGCACCCTCTGGTAACCGAGTCATGAAATGGCGCAAGCTTCTCCTCGTGCTGGCACTGGGCGGCGCCGCGTTCGCCGGCCTGCGCGGCTGCCTGCCGTCCGACCAGAAGCGGATTCTCCGGCTTCTGACAAGCCTGGCCGAGGACGTAAGCGCCCCCGCGCAGGGCAGGACCCTCGCGGACCTTGCGGCGGCCAATCGGGTCGCTGACCACTTCGCACCCGGATTCCGGATCCAGGTGACCGTTCCGGGCGCTCCGGACGTCGCCGTCAGCGATCGCGCGGAACTGATTCAGACGATCGCGGCAGCGAAAGGCCGGACCCGCCAGGTGAACGTTCGATTTCTGGATCCTCAGACCGTCGAACTCGGGCCGGCCTCCGCGGTGATCGAAGCGACGGCGCAGGCGCAGGTGTCGGGTGATCCGGAACTGTACGTGGTCGAGATCCGCTTTACCCTGGCAAAGTTGGAAGGGCGCTGGCGCGTCCGCCAGGTCGAGAATGTCCCGACCTTCGAATGACACCGGGGGGAGCAGGACTCTCTGGGGCCGGCTTCGAAGAGCGCTTCGCAGTGCATCTGGAGGTTGTCGGCGGGAATCGAGTATGCGCCGCGTGGGGGCACGCGGCCTACACCGGCCATCTCCATCCGTTTTAGGCCCGGTGCCCTCACCGGGCGACAGAACACCGACAACAACCAGACGCACCGCGCGCTTCGCGCTTGCCATCGCCGATGCGTGGGCCAGACTGGCCTTTGCATGTGCAGCAATCACCTCCTATGCAACTGAAATTCGACTGGCTGATCGTTCTCGAAAACCTGCGGCGCGGCATCATGGTCACGGACGCCGAACTCGAGCCCCCCTCCGGCCCCCGCATCATCTATGTCAACCGCGCCTGGCTGAAGATGACCGGCTACGGGCGGGAGGAGTTGAGCGGCAAGACGCCGCGCATGCTGCAGGGCAGACGCACGGATCGCACCGTGCTGGCCGGGCTGAAGCAGAAGCTGCTCAACCGCCAGGTGTTTCACGGACAGACCTGGAACTACCGCAAGAATGGCGAGCCCTTCGTCATGAACTGGTATTCCTACGCCATCTACGGCGAGCGCGGCAAACCGATCTACTATGTGGCCGAGCAGGAGGACGTGACCGAGATCGAGAAGCTGCGCATGAGACAGCGCCTCCTGGTCAATCCCCAGGACGAAGAAGCCAACACGTTCTTCATGATTCTCAAAGAGAGAAAAGCGGGTTGAAGACACGCCTCGGGCGATGCCTTGATTGAGTTCACGGCCCGGCATGCGGTTTCCGGGCCAGCGCTCGCTGAAAGCGGGCTCGGTTGTAGCGCTGCGCGAGAATGCACGGCAGGTTGGCCGCCGCGGCATACGCCACAATCACGAGATCCGCCCACCACGGATTCCACAGGAAGAACAGCGGCACGAAGGCCAGCGCCGCCCAGTGACAGAGTTCTCCCCGCCATGTTTCGCGCACAAAACGCCGCAAATGACCGATGTCGGCGCTGCGCAGTGTGCCCTTGGCGAAGCCGCCGCCGAACCAGCGCGCCCCGTCCGGCAACCGGTCTTTCCAGCGTTTGACGGCAAAGACCCGTTCGTAGACGCGCCCGCCCCGCTCCCATCCGTGCGCCTCTCGAGGTTTGAACCAGGCCGCGGGCATGCGGGTGAAGGCCCAGGCGAGCCCGACCTGAATCGCGGGCCAACCGGCCACGTTCAGCACGATCACCCAACCGATGGGCAGTTCAATCGGCACGGATCTGGCGTCCTTTCCAACTGACCTGTTTGCCCGAGCGCAGTGCGGACCGGGCAAAGACAACGAAGAAGAAGAGCAGCGGCAACGGGTAGAGCAGCGCGGTCAGCCGGCGAAACGAGCCGATGTGACGGCTGAACCAAGCCACCTGCGCCGCGCAAGCGAGGTAGGCCGACCCCCACCACAACCCGTGGTCCATCGCCGCCCAGCCGATCGGCGCAAAAACCAGACCGATCATCCAGGCGACTACCAGGAACAGCACCCCGCGTGGCGTCTGCCCGGCTCCCGACGCGAACCCCTTGGTCCAGCCTTCGATCAGTTCACCCAATCCGTCCGGGTACATCCGAAACGAAAACGCGCCACGCCCGGTCGCGCTTCGCACCGCAATGCCCGCGGCGCGAAACCGCCCCGCCAGCCAGAAGTTCTCGAGAATCCGCCCCTTCACAGCCTCGTGTCCGCCGACCCGCCGGTAGCTCTCGAGATCCGCCAGGAGCATCTGGCCGAAAAGCCCATCGGGCACCGTCCCGACAGTCATGTTGAAGTTGAAGAACAGCGAAAAGTCTTCCCAGGGCTTCTGGACGGCATGAAACGGCCCGACCGACAAGGCGCCGCCGCTGTAATTGCTCAGCACCCGGGACAGCCCGTTCGGCTCGAACCAGGTGTCCGCATCCACGAACAGAAGGAGCGGACCCGCCGCGGCCTGGGCGCCCTGGTGGCACGCCCATGTCTTGCCACGCCAACCGTCGGGCAACGGTTGCGAAGCGATCACCGTCGCGCCCCATTGGCGCGCGATTTCCGCGGTGCGGTCCGTCGAGCCATCGTCCACCACAACGATCTCCCGCGGTCTTGCTGATTGCCCCGCAAGCGACCGCAACAGTGTCGGGAGGTTCCGCTCCTCGTTCCGGGCCGGGACGATGACGCTGACCGGCTGGGTTGTGGCGGGCGCGCCTGTCGCGACAGGTCGACGCAGGCGCGGCAACAGGAGAAAGCCGAGGGCCCAGAGCAGGACGGTGGCGACCAGGATGCCTGTTTCCATGTTTATCGATTCAGGTTCCGGCGATCAGTCGTGCAAACGGCAGAGACTCCGCCACGTCTCGGCGCCTCTGCCGGAACGCACCTACGCGCTGGATCGATCCCACGCCGCCACCTGTTTCGCCACGTTCTGTCCGCAGAGCACGACCATCGGCATGCCGCCGCCGGGATTGACCGAGCCGCCGACGAAGAACAGGTTGGGATAACGGCTGCTCTGCTTGGGGGCCTTGAAGGCGAGGTTCTTGAACCGATCGCTCACCACCCCGTAGATCGATCCTTTGTTCGAGTAGTACTGGGCCCGGATATCGAGCGGCGTCCAGCAATGCTCGAAGACGACATGCTTCCTCAGATCGCGCAGGCCCATCCGCTCGAGCTTGTCCACGACCCGCTCCTTGAAGGCCAGATAGTCCTCGCGCGTCAGCGGATGCGCATCGTCCATGTAAGGAATGTGCGGCAGGATCTTGAGACAATCGCAGCCGGGCGGCGCGACGGTCGGATCGGTCTTCGACGCTGCGACGAGGTAGATCGTCGGATCGGGCGGCAACTGCCGTCTGCGGAACACGGTGTGGAAATGCGCGCGCTGATGTTCGGAGTAAAAGAAGTTGTGGTGCGCGAGTTGCGGGTACTGACAGTCGAGGCCGAGTTCGAGCACCAGCCCCGAGCACGCCGGCTCGAGCCGTTCGAGACTCCGCAGAAAAGCCGCGTCCTCGCGCAGCAACGTCTCGTAGGCCGGGATCACTTCCATGTTCGACACCACAATGTCCGCCGGATGAAAGGCGCCGTCCCGGGTGACAATGCCGGCGACCCGGTCGCCGCGCGTCAGCGCGCGTCCGTCGCCCCGGGCAGGTCCGGCGCCGCCCGGCGGCGCAGATCCGACGCGGATCTCGGTCACCTCGCTGTTGAGGCGAACGACAACGCCCAACTCGTCCATGAGCCGCTGGAGACCGAGCGCGATGCCATAGAGACCGCCGTCCACGTACCAGAGGTCGTAACGAAACTGGATGGTGGGCAGGCAATTCATGAACGCCGGCGCGTGGTACGCAGACGACCCGACGTATTTGATGAAGTAGTCGAACACATCCTGCATATGGCGGGTCTTGAGGAACCGCTTGACGCCGCCGTGCATGGTCCGCAACAGATCGAACTGCGCGAACGTCCAGAACCCGTAAAACCGGGCGAAGTCCTTCGATGTGTCGAGCCCCTGCTCGAAGTAGCCCTTGTTGACGAGATCGTAGAGATCAGCCGAGTACTTCAGGAACCGCTGCACGTTGGCCGGATCCTCGCCGACCTTGCGGGCCTCCGCCGCCATCCCTTCCGGCTCGGGAACCAGATCCACCACCGTGCCGTCCTCGAAGAAGTTGCGCCAGTGCGGGCGCAGCGGGCGGATGGGGATGTAATCGCTCATCTTCCGACCCGAGCCCTCGAAGAGCCGCTCGAAGATGTGCGGCAAGGTGAGAATCGACGGGCCCAGGTCGAAGCTGTAGCCCCGCTCCCTGAGCACGTTGAGCTTCCCCCCAATCCGACCGTTCTTTTCGTGGATGGTGACCGCGTACCCTGCCTGGGCCAGCGAAATGGCGGCCGACAATCCCCCCAGTCCGGAGCCGATGACCGCGACGTGCTTCCTGCTCATAGGTTCTTTCATGGGTTGGCGGTGACGCGTTCCAAACCTTCCTTGGCCCAGTGATCGGCCGGATGCTCCGCAAGCGCCCGGCGGAAGGCATCCGCAGCCTCCGCCCGCTCGCCGAGTGCTTCATAGGTCCGCCCGATGAACGTGAGGCAACTGCTCCGCCCCCACCGCGGCTCGAGCGGCCCCACAGGCCGCCGCGCTTCGAGGACAAAAAGCTTCTCGGCCTCCAGAAACGTCGCCAGCGCCTCGCGCCGCGCCGCGGGCCTCCTCGCGACGTGAAACTGACAGGTGCCGATCAGGTAGCGCACGCGCGGATTGTCCGCGCCCAGTTCGAGAGCCTTCTTGCAGTGCTTCTGGACCCGTGGCCCGTATTGCGCGGCGCGCAACAGGCTGCCGCCGATCTTCATGCCATACAGCGTCCCGAGCAATGCATGGCTCTCCGCATGGCGTTCGTCCAGTTGGACCGCCCGCGTCAGCGCGCTCAGGGCTGCCTCGCGCGCGGCGTCGACTTCGGACTTCCGGGCGCGCGTCGAAACCTCGGTCTCGAGGCGCAGCATGCGATGGAACTCGGTCGTCCCCAGCCAGTACAAGGCAGCGCCGGACGCCGGCGCATGGCTGACGGCCTGGCGAAAGAGTTCGGATGCCGCCGCGAAACGGGCGCCGTCCCAGGCCTGATAGGCGGCGTTGAACTCCGCAACCCCCGCGCCAACCAGTCGATTCGCGCGCTCATCCGCCTGCGCCAACAGGGCAGCACACAGCATCATCAGTGGCATCGAACGCGGCATAGGACGGACCGACTTGTACGTCGCCACAGTCCGTTCTCCAAGCGGATTCTAACCCGCATGGCAGACATCGTGCGAAATCTCATCGCCCCCGTGCACGGACGGGACGCAAACAAGCGGGTTACCGGTTGGGATTGTCAGGCGCGCCCTTTTCAGCTATGCACCTGCCCATGCCGCAACGCGTATTGATCGTCGGAGCCGGTCCGGGGGGTCTCGCCACCGCCATGCTGCTGGCCAAGGCCGGGGTGGAAGTCACGATCCTCGAGAAGGAGCCGCGCGTTGGGGGACGCACCTCGCCGATCGAAGGTCAGGGGTACCGATTCGACCTGGGCCCAACCTTCTTCCTCTACCCGCAGATCCTCGAGGAGATTTTCGCCGAAGTCGGACGCGACCTGAAGCGCGAGGTGCCGATGCGGAAGCTCGATCCCCAGTACCGTCTCATCTTCGGCGCCGGCGGGGAACTGGTCTGCACGTCGGATGTCGAGCGCATGGTCGCCGCCATTGCCAAGCTGGCGCCGGCGGACGGCCCCCAGTTCCGCCGGTTCATGAACGACAACCGGTTGAAGCTCGAGAAGTTTGCCCCGTGCCTGCAGTCGCCTTTCCTGAGCTGGACCGATCTCCTGCAGACCCGCCTCCTCGCGGTGCTGCCCTACCTCAAGCCGTTGAAGTCGCTGCATGCCGAACTGGCCGGCTACTTCGCCGATCCGCGCCTGCAACTGGCCTTCACCTTTCAGTCCAAGTACCTGGGCATGTCCCCCTTCCAGTGTCCCAGCCTGTTCTCGATTCTCTCCTATCTCGAATACGAGCACGGCATCTGGCATCCGACCGGCGGCTGCAGCGAACTCACGCGCGGCATGGCGCGGGTCGCCAAGGAACTGGGCGCGCGCATCCGGCTGGGCGAGCCGGTCCAGGAGATTCTCTTCGAGGGCCGGCGGGCGATCGGCGCGCGCACGGCCCAAGGCGAGCATCGCGCCGATGCCGTCGTTGTGAACGCCGACTTCGCGCATGCAATGACCACGCTGGTCCCGAACCGGCTGCGTCGGCGATGGACCGACGCGACCATCGCGCGCAAGCGGTTCTCATGCTCGACGTTCATGCTCTACCTGGGCATCGAGGGCCGATGCGACCAACTCGAGCACCACAACATCTACATCGCGGAGAACTACCGCCAGAATCTCGAGGACATCGAACGGCGCCATGTCCTGACAGACGATCCGTCGTTCTATGTCGAGAACCCGTCCGGCATCGACGACACCATGGCGCCGCCCGGTCACAGCGCGCTCTACCTGCTCGTGCCCGTCAGCCATCAGCACCCGAACCTGGACTGGACCAGGGAGCGCGACCGGTATCGTCGGGTGGCCTTGCGGCAACTGGCCAAGCTCGGGCTTCCTGACATCGAGAAGCGCATCCGGTTCGAGCGCATCCTGACCCCAGTCGACTGGGAGCAGAATGTCGGCGTCTATCGTGGGGCGACTTTCAACCTGGCCCACAACTTGGGCCAGATGCTCCACCTGCGCCCGCGCAATCGGTTCGAGGAATTCGAGCGCATGTACCTGGTCGGCGGCGGAACCCATCCGGGCAGCGGGTTGCCGGTCATCTTCGAATCCGCCCGCATCAGCGCGCGGCTCTTGTTGCAGGACCTGCGGTGAGATCGGGGCCCGGGAACTCAACCCGGTCCGCCTGCCGGCATCGGCGCGCGCGGTAGAAGAAACTTGAAGGTCGCGCCCCGACCTGGAGCGCTCTCGACCCAGACACGCCCGCCGTGGGCCTGGACGATGTGCTTGACAATCGACAGCCCCAGCCCGGTTCCCCCTTCCTCGCGCGAACGCGCCTTGTCGACCCGGTAGAACCTCTCGAAGACACGGTTCAATGCCTCGGGCGGCAGCCCGGGGCCGTCGTCGGCGACACGCACTTCGAGTTCGTCCGCGGCCGCCGAATCGGCCCCCACGCGGACAACCCCGCCGACCCGCCCGTACTTGATCCCATTGTCGATCAGATTCGACAGCACTTGGTGAAGCCGTCCGCGGTCGGCCGAAACGACAACCGGCGCCAAATCGCTCTCGAGCTCGACCTGTTTGGCGGCGGCTTGGGGTTGGAATTCCTCGAACACCTCGCCCACCAGGGATCGGAGATCCACCGGCTCGATCTTCAGTTGCGAGCGACCGGCCTCGAGCTCGGAAATGGTGAGCAGATCCTCAGTCAGCAGGGCCAGACGCTGCGCGTTGCGGTCGATGATGCGCAGAAACTTCTCGTTCAGCGCGGGATCGTCCTTGGCGCCTCCGAGCAGCGATTCCGCAAACCCCTGGATCAACGAGAGCGGGGTGCGCAGCTCGTGGCTGACGTTGGCCACGAATTCCTGGCGGGTCCGCTCGAGCTGCTTGAGACGCGTCAGGTCATGAAAGACAAGAATCAAACCGCCCGATTCCTCGTCGCCATCCCGCAGGGCGGCGGCGTTGACCGCGATCCACCGCTCCTCGGCGCCCGGCAGCTTCAGCTCGAAGCCGCGCACGACAGGCTCGCGGGCCAGACGCTCGACCAGCGACGCCAGCTCGTGCGAGCGGACGGCCTCGATCAACGGGCGCCCGGCGAACTCGCCGCCGAGGCCAAGGAGACCGGCGCACGCGTCGTTGGCGAGTCGGATGCACCCCTTCGCATCAAGCCAGAGAACCCCGTCGACCATGCTGTTCAGAAGGGCGTGTTGCTCGGCCCGCGCGCGCGTCTCCGTCTCCCCCAGGCGTTGGCGCAGGGCGTCGCCCTCGCCGCGCGAGCAGGCTTCCTGACGCGCGAGCCTGCGATGCCAATACACCTGCGTCGCAATCAGCGCCGCGGTCAGAAGGAGGATCAGCGGCATTTCCATAGCACCGGATGCTCAGGTCATGTCAGGCCCATGCGCCATGCCCAGCCCGGAAATCCCATGCCGGGTCGAGGACACAAAGGCCCGGGCCCGGGCAAAGCAGGCCCGCTTGGGCGTCCCGCGGCAGAAACGCGCGGTTTGTCATTCGACAAACCGATATCCGACACCGCGAACGGTGTCGAGGTGCTTGGCCGCCGGGCCGAGCTTTTCCCGCAGCCGACGCATGTGCGTATCGACGGTGCGCGTGTCGATCAGGCTCTCGTAGTGCCAGACATCCTGGAGAAGTTGATCGCGGGATTGCACCCGCCCGGCCCGTTCGGCAAGAACGGTCAACAGACGAAACTCCGTCGCGGTCAGCTCGATCGCCTTGCCCTTCCAGAGGACTTCGTGCCTGGGACGGTCGATGACCAGGTCGCCGAAGGCGAAGCGCTCGGGCCGGGAGACCTTCTGTTGATGGCGCTGGAGGACATTCTTGACGCGCAGGACCAGTTCGCGCGGGCTGAACGGCTTGGTGACGTAATCATCGGCGCCCAGTTCGAGCCCCAGCACCCGGTCAATCTCGCTCGCCTTCGCCGTCAGCATGATGATCGGGATGCCGGCGGTCGCGGGATCACGTCGAAGAACCTTGCAGACCTCGATGCCGCTCATCTCGGGAAGCATGACATCGAGCACAATCAAGTCGGGCATCGAGGCCCGGGCCTTCTCGAGCGCCTCCGCTCCGTCCTCGGCGCCCGTGACCTCGTGGCCGGCCTGGCGCAGGTTGAACTCGACAAGCTCGAGAGCATCGGGCTCGTCATCGACGACGAGAATCCTGGCTTTCATCGGACGTGTCACGCGGGCGGTGCAGCGGACGGGTGGGAATGCCGGATATCGACGGCTTCGCGCAAGTAGACGGCTTCCTCCGCGACGTTCTTGGCGTGGTCGGCAACCCGCTCGAGGCTGCGCGAGACCACCATCAGGTTCAGACAGCGCTTGATGTTCTGCGGGCTCTCGGCCATGACGGCTTCGAGCTCGGCCAGGATTTGCCTGTTGAGGGCGTCGACCTCCTTGTCCTCGGCGACCAAGGCCCGGGCCGCGGCGGTGTTGCCCGAGACAAAGGCGTCGAGCGCGTTGCGGAGCATCCGGACGGCGCGTTCGGCGAGCTGAGGGAGGGCCGACGCGGCCTTCAGGGGCGGTTCCTGGTTCAACTCGCGGGTGCGTTTGGCGATCTTAGTGGCCTCATCCCCCACCCGTTCGAGGTTCTGTGTGATCTTCATCGCCACCGTGATGAGGCGGAGATCCGAAGCCAATGGGGCCTGGGCCAGAAGGCCGATCGCCAGCTCGTCCAACTCCATCTCCAACTCGTCCAGAACGGTGTCGTCTTCCTTCACCTTCTGGGCGAGGGCGTCGTCGCGGTTCCGCAAGGCCTCGACCGCCCGGTTGACCGCGTTTTCCGCGTAGCTCGCCATGACAAGGAGCCGCTGTTTGAGCACCGACAGCTCGTGTTCGAAATGTTCCATACAAGAGGATTCTAGCCGAAACGGCCGGTGACGTAATCTTCAGTCTGTTTCCTGGCAGGGTTGGTGAACAGGCGGCGGGTCGCGTCAAACTCGATCAGCTCCCCCAGGTAGAAGAATGCGGTGGAATCCGAGATGCGGGCCGCCTGCTGCATGTTGTGCGTGACGATAACGATCGTGAACTCCTTCTTCAAATCCAGAATCAGGTCCTCGATTCGCGCGGTGGCAAGCGGATCGAGGGCGGACGCCGGCTCGTCCATGAGGAGGATCTCCGGCTGGATGGCGATGGCGCGGGCGATGCAGACGCGCTGCTGCTGGCCTCCGGACAGGCCGAGCGCGCTGGCGTGGAGGCGGTCTTTCACTTCGTCCCAGAGGGCCGCTTGGCGCAGGCTGCGCTCGACCGTCTCATCAAGCATCCGGCGGTCGCGCATCCCGCGCAGCCGCAGGCCGTAGGCGATGTTCTCGTAAATGCTTTTCGGGAATGGATTGGATTTCTGGAAAACCATCCCAACCCGCTTTCGCAACTCGATCACGTCGGTCTTCGCGTCATAGAGATCGTGCCCGTGAATGGCCACGCGCCCTTCGATGCGCACGTTGTCGATCAGATCGTTCATCCGGTTCAGACAACGAAGCAGCGTCGACTTGCCGCACCCGGACGGCCCGATGAAGGCCGTGACCAACCGCTCCGGAATGCTCAGCGTGATGTTGCTGAGGGCCTTGGCGCGGCCATAGTACAAGCTGAGATTCTCGATGCGGATGAGCGGCGTGGCGGCCGCCGACGCGGCGTCGCCGCCCTGGCGGAGGCCCGCCGCGACGCGGATTGTTGGGGTGAGGTGTTCCGCCATAGGCAGGAGGGGTCAGCCGTGCACCGCCCGCAAATGACGCCGAATGCGGGCGCGGATCAGGATCGCCACGAAGTTGAGCGCGAAGGTCAAGGCCACGAGCACGAGCACGGTTCCATAGAGGATCGGCCGGGTCTTGTCGATGTTGGGAGACTGTGTCGAGAGGACGAAGACATGGTAACCGAGGTCCATGAACTGGTCGGTCAGCGACTTCGGCAAATCGGCCATGAAATACGCCGCGCCAGTGAAGAGAATCGGCGCCACTTCGCCGGCGGCGCGGCTCACGGCAAGAATGCCGCCCGTCATGATGCCCGGCAGGGCGTTGGGGAGAACGATCTTGACGATTGTCTGCAGTTTGGTGGCCCCGAGCGCCAGGCTGGCTTCGCGCAGCCCCAACGGGATGGCCCGCAAAGCCTCTTCAGTGGCCACGATGACCACTGGCAGGGTCATCACGGCCAGAGTCATCGACGCCCAGATCAGGGCCGCCTTCCCCCATAGCGGTCTGGGATTGTCCGGATAGAAAAGCGCGTCCATGCCGCCGCCCACAAAGCCGATGAAAAATCCCAGTCCAAACAGCCCAAACACAATCGAGGGCACGCCGGCCAGGTTGTTGACCGCGCCGCGGATGACGCGCGTGATCGGCGAGGTGGTGTGCGCGTATTCGGTCAGGTAAACCGCCGTGACGACGCCCACCGGAATCACGAAGATGGTCATCAGAATCACCCGCGCCGAAGTGCCGAAGATCATCGGGAATATTCCGGCCTTGGTGACGTCGAACATGTCCGACTCCGTGCCCCCGCTGACGAAGCGCCAGGAGATGGCCGGCCAGCCGTGCATGGCAATGTTGCCCAGGATCACCGCCAGGATCGCCAGAATCAACAGTGTCGCCAGCCCGGTCAGCCCCGTGCAGAAAAACGACACCCAGTCGAACGACTTCACCGTAAAGTCGGATCGCTCGTCATGGGCTCTCGAGTTCAATTCTGCGATGTGTGCTCTGAATTTGAAATGGCCGCGCCGCGCCTCACGAACGTTTGCCTTCCAGCCGCTTCTTGAGCCGCTGGATGACCAGGTCGCCGGCGAGGTTCGCAAGGAACGTCACGGCGAAAAGCACAGCCCCCAGCAGGAACAGAATGCGGTAGTGATGTCCGCCAAAAACTGTCTCGGCCAGTTCGGCCGCAATGGTGGCCGTGATGGTGCGGGTCGAATCGAACAAACTCCAGGAGAGGATGCTGGCGTTGCCGCTCGCCATCAACACCACCATCGTCTCCCCGATCGCGCGGCCGAAGCCGAGCGCGACCGCGGCGAACACGCCGGGCACCGCGGCAGGCAGCACGATCTGCCAGGCCGCCTGCCACCGCGAAGACCCCAGCGCCAGGGCGGCCTCGGTGTACGTGCGCGGCACGCTGGTCAGGGCGTCCTCGGCGATCGAGAAGATCACCGGCAACGCGGCCAGGCCCAAGGCAATCCCGGCCACAAGGGCATTCAGCCGTGAGGCGTAGCCGAACACGTTTTGCAGGAATGTGGCCATCACGATCAGGCCGAAAAAGCCAAGAACAACCGACGGAATGCCGGCCAGCAGCTCGATGGCGGGCTTGATCCACTCTTTGAGCCGCGGCGAGGCGAGCTGCGATACGTAGAGGGCCGCCGCCAGGGCCAAAGGCACGGCAAAGAGCAGCGCGACCAGGGTGGTCTTTAGGCTCCCAACAATCAGCGGGACGATGTTGTACTTGTGGATCGCGGAGACGGGCTGCCAGATGTAGACGGGGTGGTCGTATCCCGTCCATTGGTACGGAAACAGCAAGTAGCGCCAGGCGGCCGTGTTCACGGTCGCATCCTTGTCCTCCGGTGCTTCCGCGGCGATTTCCTGCTTCAGCTCCATCAGGAGTTCGAGCGTCTCCCGATCCTTGCCCGCAAACTCGGCGGGCGTCAGTCCCAGATACTGCCGCAGCGCTTCGGAACTCAGGGAGTCCATCTGGCTGGGAGGAATCACCGCGGTCTCGAGCGTAGCGGCGCTGGACATCCGGCCCAGGAGAATCGGGAGCGCCTCGCGGGTGACGAATACGAAGATCAGGAAGATCATCACCATCGCCGTCAGCGACACCAGAAAGATGAGCTTCTCCGCGATCCACTCGCCGGGCCGGGCCCGATAGCCCCGCTCAAGGCCCATCCAGCCTTCGCTCCGCCGTCCCAGTTGCTGACGGTGTGGCATCGCCCCCCAGTCTCACTGGCGCAACTGCTTCGGCAAGGGAAAATACCCAATGTCCTTAACCACGTTCTGTCCCGCATCGCTGCGAATCCAGTTCAGGTAGGCGGCGACCTCACCCTTGTCGAGGGCCGGGTTCACATAGATGTAAAGATAGCGCCAGATGGGATAGGTGCCCGCGACCACGGTCTCTTCGCTCGGTTCAACGGCCGCCCCGCCTTTCTCCTTGCTGACTTTGATGTGTTTGGCCCCCGCCCCGTAGGCGGCCCCGCCGTAGCCGATGCCCTTGGGCTCGCCGGCCACGGCCTGGAGAACCTGCGCCGTGCCCTGCAGGGTCTGCGCGCTCGAAGCAAAGTCCTTGCCCTTGAGCACGTGCTCTTTGAAAAACTCGTAGGTGCCGGAGCTGTTCTCGCGGCTGTACAGCACGATCGGCTGGTCTTTGCCGCCGATCTCCTTCCAGTTCCGGATCTTGGCCGTAAAGATCCCCTCAAGTTCCTCGATGCTGAGTTGCGCGATCGGGTTGCTCTCGTGGACGTAGACCGACAGGCCATCGAGCGCGACTTTGTACTCGGTGGGCCGCTTGCCAAAGGCCTTCACACAGGCTTCGATCTCCTTGGCGCGGATCTTGCGCGAGGCGTTGCAGAGATCGGTCGTCTGATTCTGCAGGGCGGCAAATCCGGTGCCGGTGCCCCCGCCGGTCACCTGGATCTTGGTGTTCGAATTCTGCTGCATGTACATCTCAGCCCATTTCTGGGCCAGAATCACCAGGGTGTCGGAGCCCTTGACCGTGAGATTCCCGGCCAGAGCCGGGCCGACACCGACAAGCAGTGCGAGCGCGAGTGCGAGCGCGATGGACCTGCGATTCGTTTGCGTCATTTGTTTTCCTTTTCCTTGAAACTTCCAGCAGGCGGATGGCCGGCGGGTGTCAATTGTGTGACAGTCAGGTTAAAACTTCAGAACCGCGTCCACCTGGAGCCGGTGCATGTGGCTGTCGCTGCCAGGCAGGTATTCTTCGATCAGATCGACGCCAAACCAGGTCATGCTCAAAGTCAAGGGATCGAGCGGCGAATAACTGGCCTTGACCACATGGCCTCGAGCGTTGGTGCCGGCCCAGTACCCGGCGCTGCGAGCCCGGGCATACTCAGGGGCGGTGACCGCTGGCGAATTGGCGTAGTAGGCCCCGAAATCAGAATCCGTCAACTCCTCCCACCAGGCGTCGCCTTCGAGCACCTTGTAGCGGTAGGTCAGCTCCCAAGTCCGCCGTTTGCCTGCCTTGCCGAAAGTCACGCCGGCCTGATAGCCCCGGTTCATGTCATCCGCGCCGCTGTTGTAGAGATACTCCCCAAACACCCTGATCGGGAACGGACCCGCATAGAAGGGAAAGGCCCCGAGTGTGTAAGTGAACGCCGCGTCCACAACCAGCGTGTCGTAGCCAGACTCGGGCTCGTCGAGCCCCGCGTATGTCTCCGAATTCCCCGTGTAGCGCACATGCCGGCGGTTTCCCGCATTGATGTCCGGCACCGCGCTGCTCGGGAGGTTTTCCTCGTTCTGGATCGTCAAAAAGCCGATCCCGGCACTGGTGCCGACCTTCGGGGTCCAAACCGATTCGAGGCGGAGTTGGCTCCCGAGCAGAAACGGATCGGAGCTCGTGGACCCGATTTCGTCGAGGACGAATTCGCCCAGATTCAACTTCAGCGCGTGCCTGTCGTTCAATGTGTAACTGATCTGCTGCGCCGCGCCTTCCGGCGTATAGTCGTTGTCGAAGAGCATATCCGACAGCACGAACGGATTCTCCATCTTGCCGATCGTCAGCACGCCTGTCCAATCCGGACGATTGATCGCCGCCCACCGCGCGTACGCCAGATCGAGGAAGATCCCCTTCTTCGAGGCGTTGTTCTGCAGGCTCTGGTTGTTCGAGATCGGGTCGGAGCCCGAAGTCAGCCCGGACGCGTTGTCCAGGTCACCCGATCCCAACCGCACCCCGACTTCGAGGTTCTCGATCAGGTTGGCCGCAACACCCAACCGGAGGCGATACCGCCAGCGGTTGCGATCGACAAAATCGGGATTGTCCCCGTAGAAACCCTCGAAACGCCCCCGAAAATCGCCGTTGATCTTCAGCGCCGTGACCCACTCAGGCATGCCGCTCTTGACCGCGTAGGCCTGACCGAATCCCTTGTCCGCCTCCTCGCGAAGTTCGTTGCCTTCCTTGACCGTCAGGATTCCCTTCTCGACCAGTTTGTCGATCAGCGCGTCGGATGATTGGGTTCGAGCGGCCGGCAGGCTCAGGCCCGCGATCGCCACGCCGATTCCCAACAACTGGGTGCAGAGGTTTGTGCGTCT
>ERZ795054.536-NODE-536-length-46519-cov-6.578125_pt1 | contig 46519 bp, 40 predicted proteins | sample MGYA00375138_ERZ795054 | MGnify/ENA primary metagenome ERZ795054 (study PRJEB30183, sample SAMN05720215) | anaerobic digester metagenome | isolation source: active sludge of municipal wastewater-treating anaerobic digesters | place: USA | collected 2014-12-23 ... | reverse complement strand
ATTTCGCGGATAGGCGCTGAAAGGTATTCTGCGGATTTCAGCGTAGTTTCTGCGGATTTCAGCGTGAAATTTTTCTCTCGCAGAAATACGCTGAAATTCCGCTGATCGGCACTAAAGGTTTTTATTCGGATTTCCGAAAAATTGGAACAAGTCTGCGTGAATTACCATTCCTGGGTTTGAAATACTGAATAACTCAATAAGGTGCATTGAGATACTGCATAGCAGCAATTGCAATTGACTCTTATTCAATAAAATAATAAAAAATATCAGGATAGACAGACCTCATTTGCTACGAAAATAATAAAATTGTGGGCATACCAAAAACCAGCGTAACGAGATTTTGTACTTTTGACTAAGTGAATCCCGATTATGGCAACTAAAGAACCCGTAATGCTATTCAGAGATCCTGAGGATTCAATTTCGGACGAATCACTTGGCAAAGCCATGAGTCCGCAATTGTTCAGTGTTTATCAGGAATTGATCAGCATAATGAAAGACCTGTATCCGATACAGCATGAGTGGCGGTATTACCGCGATGGAAAAGCATGGCTATGCAAAGCCATCCATAAAAAGAAAACCGTTTTCTGGATGTCGGTCTGGGACAGGTATATTCAAATTACCTTCTACTTTACTGAAAAAACCGCTTCAGGACTGCATACATTACCGGTTGATCCGGAAATCTTAACAAATCAGCAAAGCACAACACCTGTCGGAAAGCTGATCCCTGTAACTCTAAAGATCCATCATTCAAAACAGCTGAAAGACTTTTCAACCATCCTAGGGTACAAAGTGTCGTTAAAATAACAGCTTTGAAAGGTCTCATGGTGTTTTACCCTATAACCTCCAATGCACCCAATTAAAGAATCTTTTGTAATTTGCTGAGCCTAAATGGTTCTGCTTCAGCCTGAAAATGAACTTTTTATTAATCTAAATATCAATATATTATGAAGAAGCTGTGTGTGCTTGCCCTGCTGCTGGCAGCGGTTTTTACAGGATTGAAAGCCCAGGATGAGATGCGCTTGCTGCGGTTCCCTGCCGTTCACGGCAACAAGCTGGTATTCAGCTATGCCGGCGACCTGTACCTGGTTTCCACCAGCGGCGGGGTTGCCCGCAGGCTCACCTCTGATCCCGGTTACGAGATGTTTGCCCGTTTTTCTCCTGATGGAAAATACATCGCCTTTACGGGACAATATGACGGCAACACTGAGGTGTACCTGATTCCTGCCGAAGGGGGATTGCCGAAACGACTCACCTATACCGCCACCCTGAATCGCGACGACATTTCGGATCGCATGGGCCCCAACAACATCGTGATGACCTGGACCCCCGACAGCAAAAAGATCATTTACCGCTCCAGGGGCAGGTCCTTCAACGATTTTGTAGGACAGCTCTATTCCGTTTCTGTTGAAGGGGGTATGTCGGAACAGCTTCCCCTTTCATCAGGTGGGTTTTGCTCGTATTCGCCCGATGGCAGCAAGCTTGCTTTCAACCGCGTTTTCAGGGAGTTCCGCACCTGGAAATACTACAGGGGCGGAATGGCCGACGACATCCGGATCTTCGACATAAAGACCGGAGCAATCACAAAGATCAACGACCTGGTATCGCAGGAGATCATCCCGATGTGGCATGGAAACACCATCTGGTTTCTGTCAGACCGCGACCGTACCATGAACCTTTTCTCGTACGACCTCACCACCAAAGCCGAAAAGAAGGTGACCCAGTTCACCGACTACGACGTCAAATTCCCCTCGATGGGACACGATGGAAAAATCGTTTTTGAACAGGCCGGATATATCCACATGTATGATCCTGCCACTGGAAGGATTGCCAAAATCACCATTCAGATTGCGGATGACCAGAAGCCGGGAGGGAGCGCACGGGTGGATGCTTCCCGGTTCATACAGGGCACCTCGCTGTCACCCGATGGCAAACGGATCGCCATTTCGGCCAGGGGTGAAATCTTCACCGTTCCTGCGGAAAACGGCTTTACCAGGAACCTCACAGGCACGCCGGGCATCCACGAGCGGGGTGCCGTATGGTCGCCCGATGGCAGGTACGTTGCCTACCTGAGTGACAAAACCGGAGAATACCAGGTATGGATTCAGGAACAGGACGGATCGGCACCGGCACGTCAGATCACCACCATGAACGACAACTACATCTATGGGCTGCTCTGGTCGCCCGACAGCAGGAAGATCCTCTACAACGACAGGAAGCAAACCCTGCGGATGGTGGATGTGGAAACCGGCAATGTAACCCTTGTGGCCCAAAGCAAAGTGTGGGAGATGCAGGATTTCTCATGGTCGCCCGACAGCCGATGGATCGCCTACACCCAGCCCAACCGTACCGGGATGAACCAGATCATGCTTTACAGCCTGGCCAGCGGCAAAGCTATTCCGGTAACGCAGGAATGGTACAGCTCGTCCAACCCCGAGTTCAGCAGCGACGGGAAATTTTTGGTGTTTGTCTCTGAACGTGATTTCAGCCCGATATACTCTGCCACCGAATGGAACCATGCTTACCGGAATATGTCGAGAATCTACCTGGTATCCCTTGCTGCAGCCACCGACAATCCGCTGGGCGAGAAGAACGATGAAGTAGCCATTGCCAGGGAGGAGATCCCAGCTGCAAAGGCTGAACCAGCCAAAGATGGAAAAGGAAAAGATGCCAAAACCGAAAAAGGTGACGACAAGGAAAAGAAAGGCTCAGAGGTTAAGCCGATAGTGGTTGATACCGAAGGGATCCAGGACCGTATCATCGCACTTCCGGTAAGGCCTGCCAACTACTGGAACCTTACGATGATCGGCATGAAAATCTACTACAACGAGACCTACTTCGGGGAAAAAGGGAGCAGGGTTACCGTGTATAATCTTGAAAATAAAGAGGAAACGGTGCTGGCAGAGAATATGGGATACACCATAAGCGCCGACCAGAAGAAAATGATGCTCTCGTCGCAGGGGAACTATTATGTGATCAATTTGCCATCGGCCAAAGCCAAAACCGAGAAAAAGGCCGACCTTTCGAACATGTGGGTGCAGCCCGACCTCAAACAGGAATGGAGTCAGATCTACACCGAAAGCTGGAGGCAGATGCGTGATTTCTTCTACGACGAAAAGATGCACGGCACTGACTGGAAGGCCATGCACGACAAATACGCCGTGCTGCTGCCCTACGTGAGCGACAGAAACGATCTGAATTACCTGATCGGTGAACTGATCGGCGAACTGAACGTGGGGCATGCCTATGTGAGCGGCGGAGACAAGTACGAGCTCAACCGGGTCTATACAGGATTTTTGGGGGCAACCCTCACGAAAGATCCGGCCACCGGGTATTTCCGGATCAATGGGATCCTGAAGGGGCAGAACTGGGACAACAAGTTGGTTTCGCCCCTCACGCAGGTAGGTATCAGGGTGAAAGAGGGCGATTATCTGATTGCCCTGAACGGGAAGGATCTGAAAGAGGTACAGGACCCCTACGCCCTGTTGTTCGGGATGGCCGGCCAGCCGGTGGAGATCACTATAAACAGCAAACCAGAAGCTTCCGGGAGCAAAAAATATGTAATCAGGCCGGTGAAGGATGAAGCCCAGCTGGTGTATTTTAACTGGGTTCAGGAGAATATCCGCAAGGTGAATGAGGCTACCAACGGCGAGGTAGGCTACCTGCACATCCCTGATATGGTGGTGGAAGGGTTGAATGAATTTGTAAAATACTATTACCCCCAGCTGTCGAAGAAGGCTCTGATTATCGATGGCCGTGGCAACGGAGGGGGAAACGTAAGTCCGATGATCATCGAAAGGCTCAGGCGTGAAATCATCCGCATCTCAGCGCCCAGAAATGTAGAGGAGATGGGTACCAACCCCAATGGAATGATGACAGGCCCCATGGTGTTACTGATCAACCAGTATTCGGCTTCCGACGGTGACCTGTTCCCTTATGCCTTCAAGAAACTTGGGATCGGCACACTGGTTGGTGTACGGACCTGGGGCGGCGTAACCGGGATACGCGGTTCACTCCCATTCATCGATGGAGGTTCGTTGCAAAAACCCGAATACGGCACCTACTCTTCCGAAACCAGCGAATGGATCATCGAAGGGCACGGCGTAGATCCCGATGTGGTGATTGACAATGACCCCTACCGCGAGTTTAACGGAACCGACGATCAGCTAAACAAAGCCATTGAAATTATCCTGCAGCAGCTGAAGGAAGGAACCTACCAGATCCCGCCGAAGCCTGCAGGGCCGGACAAACAGAAATAGTTGAGATAGTTGAGGTAGTTGAGTTTTCCTGCATAAACTCGACTACCTCAACATTACTTCTTTATCCAGTTCTCAATTCGTTCTCAATGGATTACCCCAATAATATTATAACCTTAGCGTTCGAAAGCCAATAATCAACAGAATGAAACTTATAGCCACCGTTGAAGAACTTGATGAAGATGAAATAAGATATCTGGTGATCGAGCATGATAAGGATGATTCGTTAGGATACTTTCTTTTTGGATTCAAAGAGATGGAACAGCCATGTGAATTTGATATGTGGTTTCTGGATTTGGAAACTGCTATGAATCAAGCATTGGACGATTATAATGTACAGTACCAGGAATGGAAGGATTTTGATATATTCATGAAGCCAATCAGGAAAGGATGAGACTATTCATGTTCATGTTGGTTTTCGCTCTGTTTTCATGTAAAAGCATTGCGTACAGAGGATTTTCTTCCGGAAAATATTCCTGTAACGGTAACGGATTTCAATTTTCACTTATACTCCACAGTGATTCTACGTATGAGCTAAATAAACAATTTCAAGACAGAACAATAAATTGCACCGGTAGCTGGGATTTAGTTACTACAGATACCATTCGACTGACACCAATGAGGGTAGGAGCAATCGAGGAAATCATCTCAGGCTATGATTGTTATAAAGAAAGGAGAGCTGTCATTATCAACTCCAAAAAATTGAGACTCGAGGGCAATACCTTTAGAAAACTCAGATAATCAATAAATGGGATTCCTTCGAAATTCAAAATAAAGCCCACCCCGAAAAATACAGAAAGGAATCCTTGCCAATAAAATTAGAAGACACAAAGATACTCTAATGCTTAAATATCAGGAAAGTAGGATTTGTTCGACTTGGTGCCCTACCATATTTTTAGCGTTTTAACAAAATCATGATCTTCACTCCCCTTCTCCTTGAGGAGAAGGGGTTTGGGGATGAGGTGAAGCATTAGGCAACAGGAAGACAGTGTGAGGAACAGTGTGAGTACGGAGGAATAAAAAAGGCGCCCCCTGATGGAGACGCCCTCTTTTTGTTGATTTCTGCGGATCAGTATCAGGCCTGTCCTTTAGGGCCGGTGATCGGGAACGGCATCATCCCTTCAATCTCTTCAGGGACCACGATTTCTCCGTGCATCGATTCGAACTTCATAATGTTGTCCTTCAATGCCTTGAAGAGTCGTTTAGTGTGCTGAGGGGTGAGGATGATCCTTGATTTCACCTTGGCTTTGGGTACTCCCGGCATCATATTCACAAAGTCGATGATAAATTCGGCCTGCGAGTGGGTGATGATGGCAAGGTTGGCATAGGTTCCTTCGGCTACATCCTCAGGAAGTTCTATATTGATCTGCGGTTGATTCTGGTTCATTGTTTCTTGTAATGTAATGATTTATAATGATTTATTCTGATACAGAACTCTCCTCCATCTGGCGGGCATGCATCAGCTCTTCGTATTCGTCGAGTGATCCGACAATGATGTCCTGATAGTCTTTCAGTCCGGTCCCGGCAGGGATCAGGTGTCCGACCAGCACGTTCTCTTTCAGTCCTTCCAGCGTATCAGCCTTGGCGCTCACCGCAGCTTCAGTAAGTACCTTGGTAGTTTCCTGGAAAGAGGCAGCCGAAAGGAAGCTCTTGGTCTGCAGCGAAGCCCTGGTAATCCCCTGGAGGATCTGTGTACCGGTAGCAGGTTGTGCATCACGGGCATCCACAAGCTTGCGGTCGCGCCGCTTGAGCTGCGAATTTTCGTCGCGAAGTTTCCTTTGGGTAATGATCTGACCCGCCTTGAAGATCTCAGAGTCTCCTGCATCCACAACCACTTTTTTGCCATAGATCCAGTCGTTCTCTTCCATAAAATCGATCTTGTTCACCATTTCCCCTTCGAGGAAACGGGTGTCGCCGGGCTCGTTGATTTCGATCTTGCGCATCATCTGACGCACGATGATCTCGAAGTGCTTGTCGTTGATTTTTACCCCCTGGAGGCGGTACACTTCCTGCACCTCGTTTACGATGTATTCCTGCACCTTGGTGGGCCCCTTGATGGCAAGGATGTCCGATGGGGTCACAGCTCCGTCGGAAAGCGGCGTACCTGCTTTAACGAAGTCGTTTTCCTGTGCAAGGATCTGCTTGGTGGTAGGGATCAGATAGGTCTTCTCCTCTCCTGTTCTGGAGGTGATGATCACTTCACGGTTGCCACGCTTCAGTTTCTTCCCGAAAGATACCACACCGTCGATTTCAGCCACTACAGCCGGGTCTGAGGGATTCCTGGCTTCGAAAAGCTCGGTAACCCTCGGTAAACCACCGGTGATGTCGCCCGATTTGCCAATAGCACGGGGGATCTTCACCAGCAACTCACCGGCAGTGATTTTAGCACCGTCATCGACCTGGATGTGTGAATTTACAGGGAGGTCATAGGTTTTGATGATCTCACCGTCAGAGGTAACAATATTGATAGCCGGGTTTTTACTGCGCTGGCGAGATTCGATGATCACTTTATCGTGATAACCGGTCTGCTCATCCGACTCGATCCTGTAGGTCACCCCTTCAATCAGGTTTTCGAAACGCACCTGGCCTGATACTTCAGACACGATAGTAGCGTTGTATGCATCCCATGAGCAGATCAGGTCGTCCTTTCTGATCTCATCGCCATCCTTGTAGAACAGATGGGATCCGTAAGGGAGATAGGCAGATGAAAGTAAAATTCCGGTGTTTTTATCCACGATCCGCAACTCTGCCGAACGACCCACCACCACCAGGTAGTTACGCCCTTCAGCGTCGGTATATTCGATGTAACGCAATTCATCAATCTCGAGAATCCCGTCGTATTTGGCCACAATGCTGCTGGCGGTGGCGATGTTGGAGGCAGTACCCCCAACGTGGAAGGTACGGAGCGTAAGCTGTGTACCAGGCTCACCGATCGACTGAGCGGCAATTACCCCTACCGCTTCACCCTTCTGTACCATTTTTCCGGTACTCAGGTTACGGCCGTAGCATTTGGCACATACCCCCTTCTTGGATTCACAGGTGAGTACCGATCTGATTTCCAGCATCTCAATCGGTGATTCCTCAATCATTCCGGCATAGGTCTCAGTAAGTTCTTGTCCGGCAGCGATGATCAGTTCACCCGTACTTGGGTGGTACACATCATGTAAAGTCGTCCTTCCGAGGATTCTGTCATACAGCGATTCAACCACCTCTTCGTTGCGTTTGAGGGCAGTGGTCTGCAAGCCCCTGAGGGTACCGCAGTCCTCTTCACTGATGATCACGTCCTGCGCCACATCCACCAGCCGGCGGGTCAGATAACCGGCATCGGCAGTCTTGAGCGCCGTGTCGGCAAGACCCTTACGGGCACCGTGGGTGGAGATGAAGTACTCAAGTACCGAAAGCCCTTCCTTGAAATTGGAAAGAATCGGGTTTTCAATGATTTCCGCACCTGTGGATCCCGATTTCTGTGGTTTCGCCATAAGACCCCTCATGCCGCAAAGCTGACGGATCTGTTCTTTCGAACCACGTGCGCCCGAATCGAGCATCATATACACCGGGTTAAATCCCTGTTTGTCGTTGGAGAGCTTCTCCATCAGGGTATTGGTAAGCCTGGAGTTGGTATGTGTCCAGATGTCGATGATCTTATTGTACCGTTCGTTGTTGGTAATCCAGCCATCCTGGTAGTGCGACAGCACCTCATCCACATCCTGGTTGGCGCGTTCGATCAGGTCGGTTTTCACCGCCGGGATGATCACATCGTCGAGGTTGAAGGAGAGTCCTCCTTCAAAAGCCATTTTATATCCGAGGTTCTTGATGTCATCGAGGAAAGCAGAGGTGGTGGCAGTATCGGTCTTTTTCAGCAGGTCACCGATGATATCACGAAGTGATTTCTTGGTAAGCAACTGATTGATATATCCGTACTTCCTGGGAACCACCTCATTGAAAAGAACCCTGCCCACCGTAGTTTCGAGGATATAATGACCGCTACTATCCTGATGGTGGTTGGGTAGCCTCACCTTGATCCATGCATGGAGATCTGTTTTCCCTTCGTTGTGGGCGATAATCACCTCTTCCGGGCTGTAAAAATGCATGCCTTCGCCCTTTACAGGATGTTCAGGGGTTGAGCGGCGTCCTTTGGTCATGTAGTAAAGCCCAAGTACCATGTCCTGAGAAGGAACGGTGATCGGAGCTCCGTTGGCAGGGTTCAGGATGTTGTGCGAGGCCAGCATCAGCAGTTGTGCTTCCAGGATGGCAGCATTGCCAAGGGGCACATGCACAGCCATCTGGTCACCGTCGAAGTCGGCATTGAAGGCGGTACATACGAGTGGGTGGAGCTGGATGGCTTTCCCTTCAATCAGCTTAGGCTGAAACGACTGAATACCAAGCCTGTGGAGTGTAGGAGCACGGTTCAGCAGTACCGGATGCCCCTTCAATACACTTTCCAGGATATCCCATACCACAGGATCTTTGCGGTCCACAATTTTCTTCGCCGATTTCACAGTTTTTACGATGCCTCTTTCGAGCATCTTGCGGATGATGAACGGCTTAAAGAGCTCGGATGCCATGTTCTTCGGCAATCCGCACTCATTCAGCTTAAGGTCAGGGCCTACCACAATCACAGAACGGCCTGAGTAGTCGACACGTTTACCAAGAAGGTTCTGACGGAAGCGTCCCTGCTTTCCTTTGAGGCTATCGCTCAACGACTTAAGCGCACGGTTCGAATCGGTCTTCACCGCACTCGACTTGCGTGAGTTGTCGAACAGGCTGTCAACTGCCTCCTGGAGCATACGTTTTTCGTTCCTCAGGATCACATCCGGCGCTTTAATTTCCAGCAACCGTTTCAGACGGTTGTTGCGGATGATCACCCTGCGGTACAGGTCATTGAGGTCGGAGGTGGCAAAGCGTCCTCCATCCAGCGGAACCAGCGGGCGCAGTTCAGGCGGAATCACGGGAACCACTTTCACAATCATCCATTCGGGCCTGTTCTCGATCCGGGCCTGTCCTTCGCGGAAAGCTTCGACGATGCGGAGTCGTTTCAGGGCATCGTTTTTCCTCTGTTGAGAGGTCTCTTCAAACGCCTTGGTACGCAGCGAATAGGAAAGTTCATCCAGGTTGAGGCGCTTCAGCAGATCAAAAATTGCATCGGCTCCCATTTTGGCGATGAACTTATTGGGATCTGAATCATCAAGATATACGTTGTCGGAAGGGAGCGTATCAATGATGTTGAAATACTCCTCTTCGCTCAGGAAATCAAGGTAGGAAATGCCATCCTGTTCCTTGATACCGGGCTGAATCACAACATATTTCTCATAGTAGATGATAGTATCAAGCTTCTTGGAGGGGAGCCCCAGGAGTGCCCCGATTTTATTGGGCAGCGACCTGAAGAACCAGATATGGGCCACAGGGACCACCAGCTGGATGTGACCCATCCGTTCACGGCGGACCTTCTTTTCGGTAACTTCAACCCCGCAACGATCGCAAACGATGCCTTTGTAACGGATCCTCTTGTACTTGCCGCAATGGCATTCCCAGTCTTTTACGGGGCCAAAGATCCGCTCGCAGAATAATCCGTCGCGCTCCGGTTTGTAGGTGCGGTAGTTGATGGTTTCCGGTTTGAGCACCTCGCCGCTCGAGCGCTCCAGAATCATCTCGGGAGCTGCCAGACTGACGGTCATCGATTGGAAAGTGCTTTTGTCAACCTTTTCTTTTCTGAAAGCCATATAGTGTTTTGTATTTCGTTAGCAATAAGATGATTTGTCAGGCTTATCAGCCATCATCAGTCGAAAGAAACGTTCAGTCCGAGTCCCCTGAGTTCGTGGATCAACACGTTGAACGACTCCGGGATGCCCGGTGTTGGCATCAGTTCACCCTTGACGATCGACTCGTATGCTTTGGCACGGCCTGTAACGTCATCGGATTTGATCGTAAGGATCTCCTGCAGGATATTGGCAGCGCCAAAAGCCTCCAGTGCCCAAACCTCCATCTCCCCGAACCTCTGACCCCCGAACTGGGCTTTACCGCCCAAAGGCTGCTGGGTGATCAGTGAATAGGGGCCGATGGAGCGTGCATGCATCTTGTCATCAACCATATGGTGCAGCTTCATCATATAAATCACACCCACAGTGGCTTCCTGGTCGAATTTCTCACCGGTACCGCCATCATACAACTGTATCCTGCCGTTTTTGGGGAGGCCTGCCTGTTTCATATAATCGTTGATCTGATCGAGGTTTGCACCATCGAAGATCGGGGTTGCGAAGTTGAGGCCCAGTTTTTTGCCTGCCCATCCAAGAACGGTTTCGTAAATCTGTCCGAGGTTCATACGGGAGGGCACACCCAACGGGTTCAGCACGATGTCCACCGGGGTTCCGTCGGCCATGAAGGGCATATCCTCAACGCGAACGATCTTGGCCACAATACCCTTGTTCCCGTGCCGGCCTGCCATCTTGTCTCCCACCTTCAGCTTGCGCTTGCGGGCGATATACACCTTGGCGAGCTGCACAATGCCACTGGGCAGATCATCACCGATGGAGATCATGAACTTCCTGCGGTTATAGGATCCCAGAATCTTCTTGTACTCAATGTTATAGTTGTGAAGAAGATCCTTGATGGCATCGTTGCGGTCCTTGTCTGTGGTCCACTTGTTGGGATTGATGTTCACAAAGTCGTTCACCGAACTGAGGAGCTTCTGGGTGAATTTGGTTTTCTTGGGGATCACCAGCTGCTTCATGTTGTTATACACACCCTGGGAGGTTTTTCCGCTCACCAGGATCAGCAGCTTGTCAACCAGTTTAGCATTCAGGCCTGCAATCTCCTTGTTGAAATCCTTTTCAGCCTTATCCAGCTCAAGCTTCTCTTTGGATTTGGCTTTTTTATCCTTGATGGCCCTGGTAAACAGTTTCTTGTCGACGACCACACCATCCATGGAAGGGGGTGCTTTCAGGGAAGCGTCTTTCACATCACCTGCCTTGTCGCCAAAGATGGCACGCAGCAGCTTCTCTTCCGGCGTAGGATCGGTTTCACCCTTGGGGGTAATTTTACCGATGAGGATATCACCCTCATTCACTTCGGCACCAATCCGTATCAGTCCGTTTTCATCCAGATCTTTGGTGGCTTCAGCACTCACATTCGGAATGTCGTTGGTCAGCTCTTCCACACCCCGTTTGGTGTCGCGCACTTCCAGTGAGAATTCTTCAATATGAATACTGGTATAGATATCCTCACTCACGATCTTCTCCGAGATCACGATGGCATCCTCGAAGTTGTACCCTTTCCATGGCATGAAGGCCACCAGCAGGTTGCGTCCGAGGGCAAGTTCACCACCCTGGGTCCCATATCCTTCCGTAAGGAGGTCCCCTTTCTTCACCTTTTGGCCCTTGCGGACCATCGGTTTCAGGCTTACGCTGGTATTCTGGTTGGTTTTGGCAAAGCGGGTAAGGGGATACCTTTTTACGTCATCCTCAAAACTGATGAGCCGATCGGCTTCGGAGCGGGAGTAGCGGATCACGATTTCATTGGCATCCACAAATTCCACTACGCCATCCCCTTCTGCAGCCACCAATACGCGGCTGTCGCGTGCCACCTTCCCTTCAATGCCGGTACCCACAATCGGGGCTTCGGGGCGAAGGAGCGGGACAGCCTGCCGCATCATGTTGGATCCCATCAGGGCACGGTTGGCATCGTCATGTTCCAGGAAGGGGATCAGGGATGCAGCGATAGAGGCGATCTGGTTGGGAGAGATGTCGATCAGGTCAACCTGCTCCTTGTCCAGAATCGGGTAATCGGCCAAAAACCTGGCCTTGATGCGGTCAGGAATGATCTCACCCTTTTCGTTGATCGGGGTGCTCGCCTGGGCAATATTCTTGTTCTCTTCCTCTTCGGCAGTCAGGTACACAGGAGGTTGATCCTGAATCACATGGCCATTTTCTACCTTCAGGTAGGGGGTTTCAATGAAGCCAAGCTCATTGATTTTGGCAAACACGCACATCGAGGAGATCAGACCGATATTGGGTCCTTCAGGGGTCTCGATGGTACACAACCTTCCATAGTGGGTGTAGTGCACGTCGCGCACTTCAAATACGGCGCGCTCACGCGACAAACCGCCGGGTCCGAGGGCTGATACACGCCGTTTGTGGGTGATTTCCGACAGCGGATTGGTCTGGTCCATAAACTGCGACAGCTGGTTGGTGCCAAAAAATGAATTGATTACAGAGGAGAGGGTTTTTGCATTGATGAGGTCGGTAGGTGTAAATACCTCATTATCCCTCACGTTCATACGTTCACGAATGGTGCGGGCCATCCGCGCCAGACCCACGCCAAACTGGGCGTAGAGCTGTTCGCCAACCGACCGTACACGCCTGTTGCTCAGGTGGTCGATATCGTCAACCTCAGCTTTTGCATTGATCAGCTCGATGAGGTGACGGATAATGGCAATAATATCTTCACGGGTAAGGATCCGGGTGTTGGTAGGTACATCAAGGCTAAGCTTCTTGTTGATCTTGTACCGTCCCACATCTCCGAGGTCATACCGTTTGTCGCTGAAGAACAGGTTGTTCAGGATGCCGCGTGCAGTCTCCTCATCAGGGGGTTCCGCATTGCGCAGCTGCCGGTAAATGTACTCTACAGCTTCCTTTTCGGAGTTGGCTGTATCCTTTTGTAGGGTGTTGAAAATAATGGCGAAGTCGTTGGAATTCACATCTTCACGATGCATGAGCACCGATTTCACACCGGCTTCCAGAATCGGCTCAATATGCTCTTCCTCGAGGATGGTTTCACGATCGAGGATGATTTCCGTACGTTCAATGGAAACCACCTCACCGGTATCTTCATCCACAAAATCTTCGATCCAGGCACGCAGCACCTTGGCAGCGAGCCTTCGGCCGATCAGCTTTTTGAGGGCTGTTTTGCTTACCTTCACCTCATCTGCCAGGTTGAAGATCTCGAGGATATCCTTATCGCTCTCGAATCCGATGGCCCTGAGCAGGGTGGTTACCGGAAGCTTCTTCTTCCGGTCGATGTAGGCGTACATCACATTGTTGATGTCGGTGGCAAACTCGATCCATGATCCCTTGAAGGGGATGATCCGCGCCGAATACAGATGCGAACCGTTGGCATGGAGGCTGGTACCGAAGAACACACCGGGGGAACGGTGCAACTGCGACACGATGACCCTTTCTGCGCCGTTGATCACGAAGGTGCCGCGCGGGGTCATGTAGGGGATGGTTCCCAGATACACATCCTGCACAATGGTTTCAAAATCCTCGTGGTCGGGATCGTTGCAGTACAGCCTGAGTTTTGCCTTGAGGGGTACTGAATGGGTGAGCCCTCTCTCGATACACTCCTCTATTGAATATCGCGGAGGATCGATGTAATAATCGATAAACTCCAGGACGAAATTGTTCCTGGTATCGGAGATCGGAAAGTTCTCGTCAAATACCCTGAAGAGGCCTTCGTGTTTCCTGTTCTCCGGGGTGGTCTCCAGTTGAAAAAAATCCTGGAACGACTTAAGCTGGATATCAAGAAAATCAGGATATTCAGCATTAATCTTAGCTGTGCTGAAATCGATCCTGTTTTTGTTTTGTGAAGCCAAGGTAGTTGGGGATTAAGGTTAGGAAAATAACAGAACGGGATAAAAACCATGAAACAGGATAAGACCTGAACAGCTTACAAAGCGGATCAGGCCTCTATCCTGCCAATATTGCGGAGCTTACTGAATCTCCACTTCTGCTCCGGCCTCTTCGAGCTGAGATTTCAGCGCTTCAGCCTCGTCTTTGCTAACCCCTTCCTTGATGGGTTTCGGGGCAGCATCCACCAGCTCCTTCGATTCTTTCAGACCCAGGCTGGTAAGCTCTTTCACAAGCTTAACCACGGCCAGTTTCGACTGACCGGCGGCCTTCAGAATTACGTTGAAAGAGGTTTTCTCTTCCACTACAGGGGCGTCTCCACCACCTACCGGACCAGCCACGGCTACAGCTGCTGCTGCAGGTTCAATGCCATATTCTTCTTTCAGGATACGGGCCAGTTCGTTCACCTCTTTCACGGTGAGGTTCACCAGTTGTTCTGCAAATACTTTTAAGTCTGCCATTTCTATTCTGTTTAAAAGTTTTCGATGAATTGATTTTGTTTGCTTGGATAATGATTAAGCCTTCTTTTCCGAAAGGGTCTCAAGGATGCCTGCCAGCTTGTGTCCGCCACCCTGAAGGGCACCGATAACATTTTTGGCAGGTGATTGCAGCAGAGCCACCACATCGGCGATAAGTTCAAGCCTGGATTTGATGTTAATCAGGTTTTCAAGCTGATTTTCACCAACATAGCAGGTCTCTTCCACATAAGCTGCTTTCAACAGCGGCTTGCCCTGGGGGTTTTTCTTCCTGAACTCCTTGATGAGCTTTGCGGGCACGTTGCCGGCTTCGGCAAACATGATGGTAGTGGGCCCTTCAAGGGCAGGATAGAGTTCGTCCAGTTGCTTTTCAGACTTTTCCATGGCTTTGCGCAGCAGGGTATTCTTCACTACCTGGAGCTGCACGTCGCGACGGAAACAAAGTCTGCGGAGCTGATTGCTGTTTTCAACATTGAGTCCTCCAATGTCAGTCAGGTAAAAATAACTGGCTGCATTGATCTGGTCGGTCAGGGACTTTATCAGTTCGCTCTTTTCTTCTTTTCTCATGATAGATCTTTCTTACGGTTACTGATACCTGACTATTACATTACAACCGACTTGGTATCCACCTGTACGCTGGGGCTCATGGTACTCGACACGTATACACTCTTCATGTAGGTGCCTTTGGCCGCGGCCGGTTTCAGCTTGAGGATGGTCTGGATCAGTTCCGTGGCATTCTCCAGCAGCTTCTGACGATCGAAGGATACCCTTCCGACAGAGGCGTGGATGATACCGAACTTATCCACCTTGAAGTCGATTTTACCTGCTTTTACTTCCTGAATCGCACGGGCAATTTCCATCGTTACGGTTCCGGTTTTGGGGTTTGGCATCAATCCGCGGGGGCCGAGGATCTTACCGAGCGGACCAAGCTTGGGCATAATGTTGGGCTGTGTGATGATCACATCCACATCCGTCCAACCCTGCTTGATCTTTTCGATATACTCATCGAGTCCGCAAAAATCTGCACCTGCCTGCCTGGCTTCATCCTCCTTGTCGGGAGTACAGATCACCAGCACGCGTTTCGTTCTGCCGGTGCCATGCGGAAGGGTAACAGAGCCACGAACCATCTGATTGGCTTTACGGGGATCTACGCCAAGGCGTACATCCACATCCACCGATGCATCAAATTTAACATTCGTGATCTTTTTTACTACTTCCACGGCATCCGCCAAAGTATGGATTCTGGTCCTATCGTATTTGGCCAGAGCCTCTTTCTTTTTCTTTGTAAGTTTACCCATCACTTTTTGTTTTACTGTTCATAAAATCATTCGGTAACCCACAGGTTACTTCTGTGCAAAGGGCGACTCACCTTTCACTGTGATTCCCATACTTCGGGCTGTACCGGCAACCATTTTCATTGCTGATTCAATTGTAAAGGCGTTCAGGTCGGCCATCTTGTCTTCGGCGATCTGACGCACCTGTTCCCAGGTAACAGAGCCCACCTTGTTGCGGTTGGGTTCGGCAGAACCCTTCTTTAACCGGGCAATCTCCATCAATTGAACAGCAGCGGGCGGGGTTTTAATGATAAAATCGAAGGATTTGTCCCTGTAAACAGTAATCAGCACGGGGATCACCTTACCGGCCTGATCCTGGGTACGTGCGTTAAACTGCTTGCAGAACTCCATAATGTTCACACCCTTCGAACCCAATGCAGGGCCGATAGGGGGCGACGGATTGGCTGCTCCTCCTTTTATCTGCAACTTAACTAATCCGCTTACTTCTTTTGCCATTTTGTTTCTTTTCTTTTAAGAAGTGATAAAAAGGTATACCTGGCCCTATTCCTTGGCCACCTGCATAAATCCCAACTCAAGCGGCGTTTTCCTTCCAAAAATCTTTACCATCACCTTCAGCTTCTTCTTCTCTTCGTTGATCTCTTCGATCACACCGGTAAAGCTGTTGAAAGGACCGTCGATTACGGTTACGGTCTCCCCTACCAGGAACGGGATACTCACCTCTTCGCCACGTTCTGCCAGCTCGTCAACCTTTCCGAGGATACGGTTCACTTCATGCTGACGCAGCGGACTGGGATCGCCCCCTTTCTCGGTACCGAGAAATCCGATAACCCCGGGAATGGACCTGATAACATGCGGAATCTCACCTACCAGCAAAGCTTCTATCAGCACATAACCCGGGTAGTAGTTGCGCTCTTTGCTCACCTTCTTGCCCTGGCGTACCTGATATACCTTTTCGGTAGGAATCAGAACCTTCGAAACGTAGTCGGTATATTTCAGGCGGTTGATCTCGTTCTCGATGTACTCCTTCACCTTCTTTTCCTGTCCGCTGATAGCCCTGACAACATACCACTTTTTTTCGATCTCGCTCATTTTCAGTTTCCTCTTTCCCGTAAGTTGAGGTTAATAACAGTTAAAAAAAAACCTGCGATCATCCAGCACATCATCGGCTTTCAGAAAAAGCCGTTTGGGAAGCAATGTGCGGACACCGTCCGTTAAAACACCGCAGCAACCGGTGGGTTGCATCATCAGCCACCGATCAGTTTGTAGAACAACTCAAGAATCCCCGACCACCACTTGATACTGGGATGTACACCGAAGATGAAATCCATCAGGAAGATCATCAGGGCAAACACCAGTGCGGCGATCGACACTACGATGGCGCTGCTCTGTAACTCGGCCCATGTAGGCCAGCTTACCTTATTGACCAACTCATCGTAACTCTCTTTGAAATAGTCTGCAATCTTTGACATAGCTGCTTTATGTGTTTTTTGCACGGGTGGAAGGACTCGAACCCTCAACCAATGGTTTTGGAGACCACTACTCTACCAATTGAGCTACACCCGTGTGCGAAACAGACAGCCACCCGGGGGCAGCCATCTGTTTCACCATTTATTGAACAACAATTAATTAGTCGAGCAATTCGGTTACCTGGCCTGCACCCACGGTACGTCCACCTTCGCGGATAGCGAAACGGAGACCTTTATTCATGGCGATTTCAGCAATCAGGTGACCTGTGATGGTAAGGTTGTCGCCCGGCATAACCATTTCAACGCCTTCGGGAAGTTCTACTTCGCCCGTAACGTCAGTTGTACGGAAGTAGAACTGAGGCCTGTAACGGTTGTGGAACGGGGTGTGACGACCACCTTCTTCCTTCTTCAGGATATACACCTCTGCCTTGAAATTCTTGTGCGGTTTCACCGAGTCAACCTTGGCGATTACCATACCCCTGCGGATCTCGTCCTTGTCGATACCACGGAGCAGCAGACCAACGTTGTCACCGGCTTCACCACGATCGAGGATCTTGCGGAACATTTCCACTCCGGTAACCACCGACTTTAGTTTCTCGGCACCCATACCGATGATATCCACCTGGTTTCCGGTTTCGATAATGCCGGTTTCGATTCTTCCGGTAGCAACGGTACCACGACCGGTGATGGAGAACACGTCTTCCACGGGCATCAGGAACGGCTTGTCAGTTTCACGCGGAGGCAGCGGAATGTAGGTGTCGCAGGCTTCCATCAGCTCGTAGATTTTCTCCATCCACTTCGGCTCCTTGTTCAGTCCGCCGAGGGCAGAACCACGGATCACCGGGGTGTTGTCGCCGTCGAATTCATAGAAGGTAAGGAGTTCACGGATTTCCATTTCAACGAGTTCCAGAAGCTCTTCGTCATCCACCATGTCTACCTTGTTCATGAAAACCACCAGCTTGGGAACACCTACCTGGCGTGCCAGGAGGATGTGCTCACGGGTCTGGGGCATCGGACCATCGGTAGCTGCTACCACGATGATGGCACCGTCCATCTGGGCAGCACCGGTAACCATGTTCTTTACATAGTCAGCGTGACCGGGGCAGTCAACGTGCGCATAGTGCCTGTTTAAAGTGGTGTATTCAACATGAGCAGTATTAATGGTAATACCGCGCTCTTTTTCTTCGGGTGCGTTGTCGATTGAATCAAAGGTTTTGATCTCAGAAAGGCCCTTCTCAGCAAGACACAGGGTGATTGCAGCAGTAAGGGTAGTCTTACCGTGATCAACGTGCCCGATGGTACCAATGTTAACGTGGGGCTTCGACCGATCAAATTTTTCTTTAGCCATACCTTTAAATTGTTTAGTTGTTTAAAATGGTGATTGAATTATTATTGTTGGATTCAATGCAAAGTGAGCCGTTGATGAGAATTGAACTCATGACCTCTTCCTTACCAAGGAAGTGCTCTACCCCTGAGCTACAACGGCATAATGTAACAAGCCATCCGATGTCCGAAACCAGCTGCTTTTCCCTGCGGAAATCGTTGGGTGCATCCTCTGTGAGCGGGAGACGGGACTCGAACCCGCCACCTACAGCTTGGAAGGCTGTCGCTCTACCGGATGAGCTACTCCCGCAAGGTATACTGCAGTTTGTTTCGCTCAGCTACATATCAGAAATCGTGGGGAGAGGAGGATTCGAACCTCCGAAGGCTTCGCCAACAGATTTACAGTCTGCCCCATTTGACCGCTCTGGTATCTCCCCTGATTTATGGCGAGCCGATGGACGGATTCGAACCGCCGACCGGCTGATTACAAATCAGCTGCTCTGGCCAACTGAGCTACATCGGCATCATGTCTAAGAACGAAAAAAATGCAGCCCTTAAAAAGGACTGCAAAAATACAAAGATTTCCCTTACAAACAAATCTTTCAGAAAAAATATTTCTGAGGTGGAGATTATTTGGATCTGAGCTTATCCTTGTGCTTGGATAGCTGCTTACGTAAAGCTTCAACTGCCTGATCTGAAGCCTCTTCGAAAGTTTTACTCTGCTTGCTGGCAAAGAGGTCCGACCCCGGAATCATCAACCGGATGTCGGCAATCTTGTTCTGGTTATCCTCAACATTCTCTAATCGCAGTACCACTTCTGCCCCGATGACGCTCTCATAGACATTCCCGAGCTTGTCGAGTTTCGTCTGGACGAAGTTCTCCAGCTTCTTGTCGGCCTTAAAGTGCAAGGTTTGAATCGTAACTTTCATATAAGCCTCCTGTGTTTATGTTTGATTTTCAGCCTGCCTCAGGCACGCGGATGTGCCTGCTGGTAGACCTTTTTTAATTTCTCGGCCGTGTTGTGCGTGTATACCTGGGTCGAGGCCAGGCTGCTGTGCCCCAGCAGCTCCTTCACCGCATTGATGTCGGCCCCACCGTTCAGCATCGCTGTGGCAAAGCTGTGCCGGATGACGTGGGGGCTCCTCTTTGTCAGATTGGTAACCTCTGCCAGACTACGCTGCACCAATCGGTAAACAAATTTAGGGTAAATGGGTTTCCCGCGGGATGTTAAAAAAAGTGAAATCGCAGGATCAGCGCCAAAAGCGGCATCCCTCACCGTGGCATACGCCTGCAGCCGAAGGGTCATCTGCCGCCCCAGGGGGATGATGCGCTCCTTGTTCCGCTTCCCCAACACCCGAATCTGGTGCATCCTGCTACTTACCTGTCCCCGCTTCAGGCCGGTAAGCTCCGAAAGCCGCATCCCGGTCTGGTACAGGAGGTCGATAATCACCCGGTCGCGGATCCCTTCATAATCATCGCCGTGCATCACCCTGTCAAGCAACTCTTCCATCGAACTCTCATCCACATACTGAGGAAGCCTCTTCGGCGTCTTCATCGCTACTACAGATTCAACCGGAGAGACCTTCAGTAAACCCTCCTTCATGCACCAGCGATAAAAAGTACGTAACGTAACTACCTTGCGGTTGATGCTGCGCGGCGCAATACCCCCCTCCAGTAAAAATACCATCCACGACTTCACCACGGAACTGTCGGCCCCGGTGAAATCATCCGTTTCATATTGCGTTGCAAGATATTCCCTGAAATCTTCCAGATCACGCCTGTATGCCGTAACCGTATGATCGGAGTATCGCTTTTCGAACTGCAGGTAATTCAGAAACCTATCTGCCATCATATCCTCTCATTCATCCCTGATCCGCCATTTTTGATACGGATAAAGATACACCTTTGAAAACCGCTTGTCAAGAGAAAATTAAAAAAAATACCGGATGCCTTTTCAACAACCGGTATCATGCCTTTCAACAGTACGATCAGTTCTCGGCCTGCTGCTGCATCATGTTCTTGTAAACTGCCTTGATCTTTTGCTCACGCTTGGTCACAGAAGGCTTGGTGAACTTCTGCCGGTCGCGTAACTCACGTACCACTCCGGTCTTCTCAAACTTACGCTTCAGCTTCTTTAACGCTCTCTCAATGTTTTCGCCTTCTTTTACAGGAACAATGATCATAAATATACCTGCCTTTCAAATGGGTTAATAATCCGGTTAATTTCAGGGCGCAAAGGTACACATTTTTTTCAAAACAAAGCGGTTTTTGAAAAAGTTTAGGAAGTTGAGGAAGTTAAGGAAGTTTAGATGATTTTGGTTTATCCGGTTTCTCAACCTCCTCAACCTCCTCAACATAATTAGAGGTTCTCCTCCAGGAACTTCGTAAGCATATCGTACAGGTGCTTGCGGGTGTTTCCTCCGTAGATCCCGTGATTGCGGTTGGGATAGACAAAAAGCTCAAACTGCTTGTCGGCAGCTACCAGCGCTGTAACCAGGTCATAGGAATTCTGTACATGTACATTATCATCTGTAGTGCCGTGCACAAGGAGGTACTTCCCCTGCAGCTTCTTCACATGGTTGATCGGCGAATTCTGGTCGTAATTTTCCCCGTTTTCCTGGGGCGTGCGCATAAACCGCTCGGTGTAGATGTTGTCGTAGTACCTCCAGTTGGTCACCGGAGCCACGGCAATACCGGTTTTGAAGACATCGGCCCCCTTGGTCATGCACAGGGTCGACATGTAACCACCATAGCTCCACCCCCAGATTCCGATCCGGTCCTTGTCGACCCACGGCAATGAACCCAGGTACTTTGCCGCAGCAATCTGGTCCTCTGTTTCCAGCTTTCCGAGCTGCAGGTAGGTGCATTTCTTGAACGCCTCACCGCGGCGGCCTGTGCCGCGGTTGTCCACTGAAACCACCACGAAACCCTTTTGCGTAAGCTGCTGAAACCAGAGGTTCTGGTAGCTCCAGCCGTTGGTAACTGTCTGAGAACCGGGTCCGCCGTATACGTACATCAGCACCGGATACTTTTGTACCGGATCAAAGTTCTCGGGTTTAATCACCCAGTAATTCAGTTCAACCCCTTCAGAGGTGGAGAATTTATCGAATTCCACCTTGCCCATGGCATATTGCCTGAGCTGCAGCTGCAATTGCATATTGTCCTCCAGGACCACCAGTTCTTTCCCTTTCCGGTTCACAATCGAATAGCGATCGGGGGTGTTGGCATCCGACCAATGGAGGATGTAATACGCATAGGTATGGCTGAAATCGGCGTCGTTGTCGCCCGCCAGGGTCGAAAGCTGCGTTTCCTTTTTGCCGTCGAGGCGTATCGAGAATAATTCCGTGTTGATGGGGGACGATTTCGCTGCCCGGTAAAAGCACAGCTGGTTTTTCTCATCAATTCCCTTGATATCCACCACATCGAAGTTACCGGAAGTAAGCTGCACCTCTTTGCTATCCTTCAGATGCCTGGTATAAATATGCTGATACCCGCTTTTTTCACTGGTGAACACCAGCCGGTCGGATGCAAAGAAGAGATTGTCGGTGATTTCTATGTAATACGGGTTGGTCTCTTCATAAAATATCTTTGTGGCGCCGCTTACAGGGTTTGCCAGCAGCACCTCCAGATGGTTCTGCAAACGATTCATTCTCAATACTGCCAGGGCAGTATCACTGGCGGTCCACAAAATCCTCGGGATATACTGATCGGTTTCTGTTCCGGTATTGATCAGGGCATATTCACCCTCTTCCAGGTCATAGGTATGGATGGTAACCACACTGTTATCCTCACCGGCCTTGGGATATTTGTACTTCACCTCGCGGGGGTAGAGGGGGCCGTGGAAGGTAAGTGTAAATTCCTTCACTTCGCTCTCGTCGAAGCGGTACCAGGCGATGAATTTCCCTGTGGGTGACCATTGAAATCCCTTGGTGAACGAAAACTCCTCTTCATACACCCAGTCGCATGTACCATTAATAATGTAGTTCTCTTTTCCATCCTGCGTGATGGCTGCTTCCCATCCGTTGGTAAGATCAGTGACGTACAGGTTGTTGTTGCGTACAAAGGCTGCCTTATCCCCTTTTGGGGAGAATTCTGCCAGCCTTTGCCGTCCGGCTTCACGGGAGGCAAGCGGCTTTACATTTTTCCCCCTGAGGTCGTATATGTAGAAAAAACCGCTGGTGGAGTGACGGTAAATCGGGCGCAGATCGGTTCCGATCAGTACTTTCGACTCGTCGGCACTGAAAGCATATTCATCCAGACTCAGCACTTCGCCGAATTCATCCTTCAACAAATCACCATTTACCAGGGTATCAACCACTTTGCCGGTCTCATAGGCATACCGTATAATGCAGTTGCCATCCAGCACGGTAAAATGCTGGCCGTCGTTCATAGAGCGGATATCGCTGATCCCATTGCTGCGGAAAGTGAATGTACGCCACAGATCTTCGGTGGTAATCTGCTTCTTCTGTGCTGTGGCTCCGGCAACCAGCCACAGAAGCATCATCAAAAAGAGGGTTGATTTCTTCATTTTGCCTGTTTTCAGGATAATTTGCGGGCAAAAATAGTGATTATTTCTGCCCGCAAACAGGAAGAGATGAATCAATAACCTGTTTCGAAAACTCCGGCATCAGCCTTTGTAAGTTTCCTCTGTGCTGCGATCACGTCCAATGCCTTATTGATGCCGGGTACCACCTCATTGGGCTCGTTTGATCCGGGTTTCATCATCATAATAATCACATCTTTAACCACTACAGAGTCGGTTGTAACTGGTGGCAGGGGAACCGTTCTGAACGTAAGCACCGGGTCTTCAACCACAATTTCTTTAATATCAGAAAATTCAGGACAAAACATACACATACACCAGCCGTTGTGCATCGAACAATTACAGTAAAAGGTAACACTATTATCCTGTTTGCAGCCACAGGGATTGGGAGGACATGGGGCTTGCTTTGCACCAATCACGGTAATTCCGGTGCCCACAGCCGGACCCCCGCCTGATTGGATCAGGTTAAACATTGCTTCAGAGAGCTCATGGTTTTCACCACCTGCTGATCCGTCGGACGGAGCAACCCCTTTTACCATCCGGTCAGTTTCTCCTGCAATAATTTTCACTCCGGCGAATGCCTTCTCCAAATCGTTGCCGGTAGATTGTACCGATTGGGGATCTACCGATCCATCCTCTGGATACATCAGATGAAACCTGTATTTCACCTCTTTGCCAGCTATCTCCTTCATCGGCAGATCATAGCGCACAGGAGCATTTCCCGAAGCCGGATACCCATTCTGCCTAAATGTATTCACCTGTTCCAGCCCCTTTGTGATACCAGACATCACGTCACGCACGGTTTGCGATTCCTCAGCCATCATTACAATAATAATATCCTTCACTTCTGATGTGTCGGTTGTTACCGGGGGCACAATTCTTTTACCTAAAGTCAGAGATATATCTTCCTCTTCGATGGCTTTTATTTCACTGAATATCGGACAAAACGCGCACATACACCAGCCCAGCGCCATGGTACAGTTGCAGTAGAAGGTCACGGTGTTATCCTTTTTGCATCCGCATGGATCTGGCGGACAAGGAGATTGCTTGGCTCCGATGACGGTAACCCCACCCCCGGCCTGCCATCCACCACCCGCTTCTACCATGGCAAACAAAGCCTCTGCCAGCTGATCAGCCCCGGGATTCTGCGCGGCTATTTTTCCGGTGGCATCCGGCAGGGTTACCAGCTTGTTCTTCGGTTTTCCGGCCAGAATGGTCCTACCGGCAAAAGACTCATTCAGGGCACCCTGCAGGGCAACAGCCTCCGACTGATCAACACCTTCGGGGTACAACACTGTGAAGTTATACCGGATCGTCTTTCCGGAATCTGGTGTACCTGCAACAACTGGTTCCTCAGACTTAATTCTGAAGGTTACAGGTTTCGCGAATCCGGCATTCTCCTCAAACCAGGGTTCGCCATTAAGGTTAACCGGCATTACACTCCATACATACCGTTTGCCGGCTTCCAGAAAACTGAGTTCATCAAGCATCATTAACCTGCCAATGGTAAAATAGTCCACCTCCATCACTCCGGGATAATTTACCAGTAAGGCCTGCGAGGGATTCTGATGCGACAACACCTCGCTGATGACAAATTTGTATTGCAGCCCTTCCGAAGCCGGAGGCACGGGCGACATCGGACTCCACGTGAACATGGCTGACATCAGCTGCGAAGCAGTAACCTCCACATCCCCGGCAGGCCAGATCAGCTCGGGTGCCTGGTAGGCCGTGATCATGAGATTCCGGCAAACTTCAGTGGGAGTCGAAAGGGTCTGGCCGTTCAGATCCAGCAGCGATACACATGCCCGGTAATTGCCCGCAGGGAGCATCCCCGTCCTGATCACCTTTTCCCTGATGTTGCCGTAGAAGTTTACCGCATTCCCCGGCACCACCTCATCGGCCATAAATACCTCCGACCGGTAACTACCGCATGCACAGGCATCAGGGTCAAATTGTTATCAGCCACCAGATTGTCTTCCAGGTAGAGCCTGAAACGAATCTTGTACTCCTTCCCTTCCAGCGAAGGATTGGATGAGGTGACCGTAAGGGTGAGCACCTCGTTGCGGTCAACCCAGTCTGAAATTCTCGGATTCGGATTGGCATCCATATTCAGCAGGATCTGAACCTGCCCCATCAACAGGGTGGAGTTCAGTGCCAGCAGCAGCATTATCAGGGATTTGGTTTGTTTCATAAGGCAGGTAGGTTTAGGCGTTTAAGTGTTCAAGGTTCGAGGTTCAAGGTTCAAAATAAGTCTTTGATCTTTAAACTTTGATCCTTGATCTTTGAACTTTGATCTTTGATCCATTATATAAATCTCTTTCTTACCGATATACTCATTCGGTTCTCAAGTGTGGTGGCATTGGGTTTACGGGATCCGTAGGTATAATGCGACAGGTTCCAGGCTATTCCTATATCGTACCCACCTTTGATCCTGTATTCGGTTTTCAGGATCAGGCGGGTCCGGTAATCCGTTGTAAACCCGCTCAGACGGATCGATGCAACGGATAGATTGGCGGAAGGGGTAAGTCCGATCCGGCTGAAACGGTATCTGGCATGCACACCCCCATGCAGGATTTTGAGTCCGGATGCCGGGGTTTCATTATCGAGATACAAGCCATTGAATCCCACACTCAGAGGAAGACCGCTGAAGGCAGCCTGATAATTCAGCTGCGCCGATTCGGAGCGGGTGGGCTGGGTTTCTCCGGTGGCTGCATTCAGCTCATCAAAGTACTGAAGGGAAGGTCCTGCACTGAACGTATGCACCATTCTTTTGCCCGCATAACGCCAGGTGGGAATCATCGAGGCCATCTGCTGGATCATCTCCACGCGCAGGGTGTCGTACAGCACCTGATTGCGATACCCGAAGTTGGTGTACAGGGCATTCAGCGACCAGCGATCGGAAAGTTTCAGATACAGATTCGTGCTGGCAATCAGCCGGCGTGAGCCGTAAAGCCGCGTTTCGCTCAGGTTCGTAATTCTTAATCCACCGGTACCATTGAAGATCAGTCGGTTGTCAAAAAGCTGCAGTCCCGTTTTCAGGTTGTAATCCACCAGGTCATTCTCTGCGACCCTGTAGCCTGCAGGCACAAAACCGGCACCCAGGAAGCGCACTTCTCCGCCAAAGGTAACATGGTCCGTCCGCCATTCGATGGAGGAGATATTAGAGAAATCGGCATAGCTCGAAAGGTTCAGCGGGAAAAGTGTTCCGGCCAGTTCAGCGCCTGGCAAACCTTTCGGTGATCCGGCTGCCAGGAGGTTATGCGTGGCTACCGAAACGGCGGTTTCAGTCTTCAAGTATAGCCTGCGGGCAAACCTCAGCTGCAATTCCGGCGAAACAGTGAGCGCTGCGCGTGGCCGAACACCCGCAGGAATCGTGTCAAGGGAGTTTTGCAGGTCCTTCAGATGCACCAGGTTCAGCACAAAACGGTTCTTCTGTTCGCTGCCGCCCCCGATACGTGCCGCAAAAATGTGCTGCTCATACGCCCCGGCCGAAAGGCTCAGCGGATCGGCATTCACAGCCTCCTGCGAACGGCCATAGCTGGCGGAAAACAGGAATTTGCCGGGCTTCAGCTCCACTCCGGCACCGAAAACCGGCATATCTCCCGTGGTAAGATAGGAATATGAAGGGGTATGGGTTCCGAGATCTGCACGGAACCACTTCCAGGTCGGACTGATCCGGATGTTGTTGCGGGGATTCTGCACATACCCGATAAAACGTTCCTCAGGCAGGTTGGGCAGAAACTGGGAACCCTCCTGGTTCGTAAGGTCAATGTTGATTGGAATGGAAAAATAATCACCCAGCTGAAACACCACGCCGGATGAGAAACGTACAAGATGCTCAGGGAAACGTGGCCTGAACAGGGGATAATTATCAGCATCATTCTGATAATAATCGTAATAGATACCCGCATTCCCGGTGAACTTGAATTTACTCCCATCCTGCGCCCGGGTAATCAACCCCAAAAAACCGGCAACGAAAATCAGTAAAAGTATTCTCTGCATGCCTTTTACATTTGATAACGGAATGATAACACTCCGGCATGGATCGGGTTTGTTAACAGCCTGACAATATGGTTAACAGAGTGTTAAGGAGGACCAAGGATCAAGGATTAAAGTTCAGGGATCAAAGAGTTTTGAGTGATGAGTTAGGAATTATGAGTTATGAGTTATGAGTGATTGTCTGTCCATGCCTGATTGACGTTGATCTTTGAACGTTGAACCTTAATCCCAATCCCTCCATAAAAAATAATCCCCTGACAGTACAATTCCCTCCATCGGGTTGTACCTTTGTTATCTAAACGTTTACCTTATTGGTTATCAATATTTAATCTCAATATACATGAAAAGGGCTATAGCTGTAGTAATTGGATGTATTGTATTCCTGATGTGGCTTCAACCCACCATGGCACAGCAATCGGTTTCCGCTGCAGGGGGCAATTCCACAGGGACCGGAGGCTCTGTAAGTTACACCATAGGACAGATGGATTATCTGACCATTACAGGCACCACCGGGTCTGCAGCCCAGGGGGTGCAGCAACCTTTTGAGATTTTCCAGTATGTGGCCGTGGAACAGCCGGACCCGGAATTATCCGGCTGGCAGATCTTTCCCAACCCTGCAACTGACTATGTGATCGTCCGATCCCAGGATCCATCCTTCATTTTGCAGGATCAATATTTCTGTCAGATTTTTAACATCAGCGGAAAGATATTGATATACAATGAAATACAAAGTACAGAGACCACCATTATGCTTACAGGATGGTCGCCCGGGGTGTATTTGCTCCGCATTTCATCCGCCAGCGACACAGAACATAATTACTGTATCATTATAAAATAACAGGAGGAAATCCCATGAAAAGAATTCTTACCCTTGCTGGCTTTTTGCTGATGAGCGCATGGATGTCCGGCCAGGCACCCCAGAAGATGAGCTATCAGGCCGTGATCAGGGATGCAGCCAGCCATCTGGTGGTGAACCATCCGGTGGGGATGCAGATCACCATTCTGCAGGGCTCTGCCTCGGGAACCGAAGTGTACCGGGAGGTATTTTTACCCAACCCTCAGACCAATTCCAACGGACTGGTAACTCTGGAAATCGGCACCGGAACGCCACTGGCGGGCACATTCTCCACCATCGACTGGAGTAACGGTCCTTACTTCCTGAAAACGGAGACCGATCCCCTGGGGGGCACCTCCTACACCCTTACCGGCACCACCCAGCTGCTCAGCGTCCCTTATGCCCTGCATGCAGCTACGGTGCAAACCATCACTGAAACCGACCCGCTGTTTTCCGGCAGTCCGGCTGCGGGGGTCACAAGCAACAATATTGCAAACTGGTCCTCAGCCTACAGCTGGGGAAATCATGCTACGGCAGGATATATCACATCAAACCAGCCAATTGCATTATCAGGTGATGTTACAGGCACTGGCCAGACTGCTATTCCAACCACGATTGCAGCCAATTCAGTAACATCCTCCAAAATCGCGGACAATGCAGTTCTGGCAAACAAAATTTCTACCAATGCCGTGACGGAAACTAAAATAATTGATGGGGCAGTTACGGCAAACAAGATAGGCAGTTCTGCTGTTACAGAAGTTAAAATCGGCACAGGGGCGGTTACCGAAAACAAGATCGGCACAGCGGCTGTTAGCGATACCAAACTGGCCAACGGGGCAGTAACCGAAACCAAAATCGGAACCGGTGCGGTAACCACCACAAAAATTGCAGACAATGCCGTTAACGCCAATAAAATCGCCAGCAGTTCGGTGGGCTCATCCCAGATTGCCAGTGGTGCTGTAACCATGACAAAGATCAATGCCACCGGGACTCCTTCATCGAGCACCTACCTCAGGGGCGACGGACAATGGGCCTCCGTATCCGGGATGCCTGCCGGCACATCAAACCAGACCCTGTACCATAACGGCAGCGCATGGGTTTCCAGTAGTTTTCTGACCAGCACCGGCACCGGCCTGGCTATCAACACCCTTCCTATAGCCAATATCCAGCTTACACTCGACAGGCCTATGAATAATTATGGCTCAGGGTACTGCAATATTCTGGCGATCAGGAACGGAGGCACCGCCGCAACCAACGGGGGGTCAAACTGGGGCTTCACAGGAGTGGATGCAGCAATCAAAGGTGTAAGTAACTACGGCAACAACTTCAGCGCTGCACTGGCAGGCTATGGATATTTGGATTTTCCCAATTCGGCAGCCGTTTTTGGATCCGCCTATGCGGGTAATATATGGGGTGCCCTGGGGTTCAAGGATGCATCCAGCAACCTGTGGTCAGGCTATTTCAACGATGATGTCTGCATCAATGGCACACTTAAAATAACAGGCGGAGCACCCGGCAGTTACAAGATACTAACCTCTGATCCCTCCGGATCTGCGGCATGGAGTGATAATATTACAGTAAACGGGACTTTTAAACTGGCCAGTGGTTCTCCGGGCATAGGAAAGGTGCTTACCTCCGATGCAACTGGAAATGCCTCGTGGAACAATCCGTCAGGATTCTGGATGAGTGGTGGAAATAACATTTACAATACAAACTCAGGGAACATTGGAATTGGTACACTAAGCCCTGACCGAAAACTCCATGTAGAAGGGAGTACCTCTGTTCAATATACAAGCGGGGGCTCGGTGGGGTATTTTGAGAACATCCAGACAGGAAGCTCGGATCCGGCAGCGGTTTGCGGTATGACATCTATGACCAATGATGGTTACGGAATAGGTGGTTCCTTCACCAGTAAATACAAAGGAGTGTACGGGGAGGCTTTAAGTGGTACCTGGACCGGGTTTTCCACCGGCGTACACGGACATGCAACCGGAATGTCCGGAATCCGGTATGGCATCTACGGATCCTACAGTGTATCAGGAACAGCCGTGGGATATGGAGTATACAGCAACGGGAACGGAGGGTACTCAGGCAACTGGTCGAATCTCTCCGATCAGAAATTCAAGAAAAACATTCAACCCCTCGACAGTGCGCTGTTCAGACTGATGCTGCTGTCCCCGAAAACCTTTGAAATGAGAGTTGAGGAATACCCCTACATGAACCTCAATCCGGGGCGTCATTCAGGCCTTATTGCACAGGAGCTGCAGCAGGTTGTACCTGAGGTGGTTAGCCAGGGTGCACACGAAGGGGCCACCAAAGACGAAACCATCGAATTCCTCCAGGTGGATTATATCGCGTTGATTCCGATGCTGATAAAAGCCATCCAGGAGCAACAGGCCCAGATCGAAACCCTGAAACAAACCGTGGAAACCCTGCAGAAAAATCAATGACAGGGGACAGGAGTCAGGGGACAGGGGACAGGAGTTATGAGTTATGAGTTATGAGTTATTATCTGGTATTCTGATTATTAAGGATTTCTGTGATCATTGATCTTTGATCCTTGATCTTTGAACTTCCTTTGCGCCGGAGGCAATGCCCTGAGCTTGTCGAAGGGCGTAAAGGAAACTACCCCGGGGCGAAGTCCCGGGAATACACCACGCACATAGCAAATCAGCCCCATAGGGGCGAAAGAAAACCCATCTAATCAATCCAATTAGAACCTTATCAAACCATTAACCTTAGTAGCATGTTATCGCTCCGGGACTCAATAACCTTATTACCTTATTGCTGGGGATAAGGTAATAAGGTTGATTTTAGATGCGGAAACCCATGGCTACTAAGGTTTTAATGGAAATAAGGTTTGGTGTTGCAAAGGCAAGCCGGGTCTTTGGCTATTAGCTTTTAGCTTTTAGCGAAAATATAAGCTACTAATGTAATGAAAAAAAAGCCAACGGCCAACGGCTAACAGCCTTCTTCCCTGGAACATGGAACATGGAACATTTCGTTGATCCTTGAACCTGTTTCGCTGCTCTGCAGCTTTTAGGTGTGTGGGGTATCCTCATCCCTACAAATAGTACGCTGCTCCGCAACTCATAACTCCTAATTCCTAACTAATAACTCCTATTTTTGCCTTCCCACAATCCCCCCTGCCCCATGTCCACCACGCCCCAGAACGAATACATCGCCCGCATCAACAAGGTGCTCGATTACATTGAAAAGAACATCACCGAATCCTTCACCCTCGAAGAGCTTGCCTCGGAGGCCAGCTTTTCCCGGTTCCATTTCAACCGCATCTTCAGGGCTTTTACCGGCGAAACCCCTTTCCAGTTCATCACCAGGGTGCGGCTTGAAAAGGCAGCCACACTGCTGGTCATCCGCCATCAGGATTCCGTTACCGACATCGCTTTTGCCTGCGGATATACAGACCTGGCGGTGTTTTCGCGCAACTTCAAAAGTCAGTTCGGGGTGTCTGCAAGTCAGTACCGGCTCAACAAAGGGCAACAGAGCAATATGCGTCAAACAGATGGCAAACAAAAGCAACCGGGTTCGGAGGTGTCGGCCTACTTTTGCTTCAATACAAACCAAATGAAATGGAGGACCCACATGAATCTGAACAAGAGTATTGAAGTGCAGGAGATGCCTGCCATGACCGTTGCCTACATCCGCCACACCGGCCCTTACCAGGGCAATGAGAAGCTTTTCGAAAACCTGTGGAACAGGCTGTTTGCCTGGGCGGGGCCCCGCGGACTCATCGGTGGTCCGGGTTTTAAATCGCTGATCATTTACCACGATGACCCCAACATCACTGCTGAGGAAAAACTGCGGATGAGCGTGTGCATCACCGTACCGCCCGACACCCGCGTGGAGGGCGAAGTAGGAAAGATGGAGATGGAAAAAGGGACGTATGTGATTGCCCGCTTCGAGGTAGATGCCACCCAGTTCGGGGAAGCCTGGAGCTGGCTGTACGGTGAGTGGTTCCCGAAGAGCGGCTACCAGCCCGACGACCGCCCCTGCTTCGAGATGTACCCCGAAGAACCCCGCGACGGCAAATTCATCGTCGACATCTGCGTTCCGGTGAAACCGTTGTGAGTGCAAAGGGGACAGGGGACAGGGGACAGCCGGCAGTCGTTAGTTATGAGTTATGAGTTGTTATCTGGTATTCTGATTATTAAGGATTTCTGTGATCATTGATCTTTGATCCTTGATCTTTGAACTTCCTTTGCACCGGAGGCAATGCCCTGAGCTTGTCGAAGGGCGCAAAGGAAACTATCCCGGGGCGAAGTCCCGGGAATACACCACGCACCTCACCATTCAGCCCTGTAAGGGCGAAAGAGCCCTTTACAATCCCACCAAAAAGTAACCTTATCATACTATTAACCTTAGTAGCAGATCGGCACCCTGGAAACACCAACCTTATAACCTTATTGCCGTGGATAAGGTAATAAGGTTGATTTTAGATGCGGGAACCCATGGCTACTAAGGTTTTAATGGAAATAAGGTAAGGTGTTGCAAAGGCAAGCCGGGTCTTTGGCTATTAGCTTTTAGCTTTTAGCGAAAATATAAGCTACTAATGTAATGAAAAAAAAGCCAACAGCCAACGGCCAACAGCCTTCTTCCCTGGAACATGGAACATGGAACATTTCGTTGATCCTTGAACGTTGATCCTTGAACCTGTTTCGCTGCTCTGCAGCTTTTGGGTGGGTGGGGTATCCTCATCCCTACAAATAGTACGCTCCCTTCGGCACTGCTCAGGGCGACGGCTCCGCAGCTTATAACTCCTAACTTCTAACTCCTAACTTGAAATTCTCGCCCCATCACTCTGCTCCCTCAACCACCTCCCACACTCTCTGCCGAGTTTCTGCGGGTGTGGGTACCAGTTCTTCGGGGCTAAATGTGCCATGGTCAGGATCAATACGTTCGTACACCATCAGGTAGAGGCTGAAAACCACCTCCAGGCTTACACGGCTGTTGGGTTCCAGCAATGGCGACACACGGGCTTTCATCTCTTGAGTCTCCTGCAGGTATTTGCCTGCCAGCGCTTTATAGGACCGCATCATCTCCCTGAAACCTTCTGACAGGGGGGCGCCGTGTGCCATACGGGCCAGGTTTTCCAGGGTGAGACCATGCTGTTGCATCAGATCGAGGGGGAAATAATTGAGGTGATTGCGGTGATCCGTCATGAAATCCCTGACCACATGCACCAGATAGCTGAACATGGCGCAGGGCATGGCTGTGGTGCGTACATCAAACGGAGGAAGTTCATAGCCATCGCCGTGTTTCTGCAGTCCGCACAGATGCACAAATACAGAAGCAGGTGCCAGCGAAGCCCCTTCAGCGTAATTCAGAAATGCCTTTATAGTCGGAAAACCGTCGTGGTGGATGTCGTAGATCATCGCCCGGGCGAAATCGGCGAAGGGCCACAACGGGATCCGGAATTGGTCGATGGTAGCCAGCAACTGTCGGTGGGCGGGATCTGTCCCTGCCTGTGCCTTGAGCTGCTCCAGCCACCCCTCCACCCAGCCGGTAAACTGCGTCCGGTCGTTGGGCAAGAACTGCCGGTTTGCGCTTTTGTGGTCATCCACCAGGTCATCAATGTACCGCATGATGCGGTAACATTCGCGGGCAGCCTGGTACCGCTCCTCGTCCCAGAAAGCTGCCGCGATGAGGATGTTGGGGTGGTGCGTGATCTCCTCGAAACGGATGGCATCGAATTTCTGTTGCAGATCAGTCATGGAGGCAGGTGGTTGGAATGGTTGGGGTGAAATTAAAGGGGTTGCTCACTGGCGATGCGTTCTGCAGCAAGTTTGGCCGACATCAGCACCATGGGAACCCCGTTGCCGGGATGGGTGCTGCCACCGGTGAAATAGAGGTTTTTATAGCGACGGTGCCGGTTCGCCGGCCTGAACCATCCCATCTGGGTGATCGAATGAGCCAGACTGCCAAACACTGCCCCTCTGGCTACATGCACCGCATCCTCCCATTGCGGTGGGGTGAACACCATCTCAAACCGGATCTGCTCCCTGAGGTCTGTAAGTCCGGCACGGATGAGTTTCCCGATCACCGCCTCCCGTACCTTTTCGGTAAGGGACTGCCATTCAGCCGTATTGGAGGGATCGTGGTGCCCCACGGCCACAATCACCGACAGGGCGTCGCACTCCTCCGGTGCTGCTGATGGATCGCTGCGCACCGGTGCATGCACATAGAAGCATGGATCCTCCCCCACCCTTTTTCGGCCGAAGATCTCCCGCATCCCTTCGCGGTAGGTGTCGGAGAGGAATATGGTATGGTGGTCGAGCTGCGGATACCGTTTCCCTACGCCCCAGTGAAATACGATGGCGGAACAGCTGTAACGCATCCGTTTCAGCCTGAACTTCATGAACGAGGTGGGAAGCAGCCGGTTGTACACATGCGGAAGATCGGCTGCCGAAACCACCAGATCCGCCTCCCTGAGGGTGCCATCGGCCAGCACCACCCCTGTAACACGATTCCCCTGTGTGTGGATACGCTGAACCTCAGTCCGGTACCTGACGGCAACCCCAAGTTTTTCCCCTTCAGCAAGCAATTTCTCCACCAGGGCATGCATCCCGCCCACCGGAAACCACGATCCTTCGGTGAGCTCTGCCGAGGGGATCATGGCAAACAGCGCAGGAGCCGTGTAGGGGTTCTGTCCCACATAGATATTCTGGTAGGTATAGGCCATCTGCAGGTGCGGATCCCTGAAGTAGCGACGTGTGAAGTTGGTATGGGTGGTGAACACCCGTAACCTGAGGAGCATCAACACATTGCGCAGGTTGAAAAACTGATGCCACCGGGTGAAATTCCGGGCAAGGAGCCTGCTGACTGCCAGGCGGTACATCCTGTAACCGGTCTCCACATACCGGGCAGCGCGTGCAGCACTCCCCGGCTCCATCAGCTCCAGCTGCTGTGCCATCGCCCCGGTGTCGGTAGAGAATGCCAGGCGGGAGCCGTCGTCGAAACAGAGGGTGTACAGGTTTTTCATCCTGATCATGGGCAGGTCGGTATCGAAATCAAGTCCCAGGGACCGGAACACCTCGCGGTACATCCCCGGCATCAGCATCATGGTGGCGCCGGTGTCAAACCGGAATCCATCACGCACGATTCTGCCACACCGTCCCCCCGGATAGAGGTTTTTCTCCAGCACCTCCACGGCATACCCCTGCCGTGCCAGCAGCACCGATACCGCCAGCCCCGCCGGCCCGGCACCGATAATGAGGGCTTTTTTGGGTGCAGATATCATGGTTGCTGAAATACTCCCGAAACAACTATCATCCGGCAAAAATACCAAATATGGAGTATGGTTCAACGATCAAAGATCAAGGGTTCATGTTCCATGTTTCATGTTCCAGACTCAGAGATCAAGGATAAAAGTGATAAGTTATGAGTAATGAGTTATAAGTGATGAATTGTAAGTGATGGGTCCGTCAATTCCCCTGAGACCATTGACAATTTACCATTAACAATTCACTTTAGTAGCAGGTCGGCGTCCCGCGACAAACCTACCTTATTACCTTATTGCTGTGGATAAGGTAATAAGGTTAATGATTTGTGCGGGAACCATTGCTACTAAGGTTTTTCAGAAGATAAGGTTTGGTAATGCAAAGGTTAACCTGTTGTTTGGCGGTTGGCGGTTATTACGATGTCTTTGTTGCACAAAACGTTTCGTAGTATCTTAACTCCGAGGAGGTTGCAACCCCTCCGTGCATCTCATTTCTTACTCAGTGCAGCTCAGTGTCAATGGCATCATAAACATGAAGGCGCAGTGAAGTTATAAAGAACATACCACCCAGACTTTCTGTGATTTCAGCGAAATTTCAGCGAATTTCTGCAAGAAAAAGTTGCCTGCCTCAACTTCCTCTGCCTTCTGCATCGGTATATGAATTCGGGATCATGAAAATTATGGTCGATTTTAGAACAAATCAATGGTATGTTTTAAAACATTTTATATATTTGCAAAACAGACCATCAAAACAAGATGAGCACAATACCCACCATGCAGGAAATTGGCAGAAGGATCGCTGTACTGCGCAAACAAAAAGGGCTGTCGCAGGCTGATCTTGCCAGAAGTATCCATGTATCCAGATCCACCCTTGCGCAGATTGAACTGGGCCACAAGAAACTGGATGCCCTTGAGCTATGGAAGCTGGGAATGGTTCTGGGGTTCTCTCTGGATGAGTTTTTAGCTTATAATCCCGGGGAACCCGCCGGGTTCGCAATGGAACCTTCCGTGGCGTATGAATCTCAGACAGAGCGTAGTGCCTTGCCTGTATTTCAGTTATCGAAATTCAGGAATGTCATGCTTTACCTGCTGGAACAATGTGCAGGCAAACCCAATGTAGGTGAAACGGTTATGTACAAGCTGCTCTATTTTTCCGACTTCAACTACTATGAGCTTTACGAAGAGCATTTGAGCGGAACGCTGTACCGGAAGCTCCCATTCGGACCCGTGCCCGTAAATATCGTTCCCATTCTCAGGAAAATGTCAGATGAAGGCCTGCTGTTGCGAATCAAAACAGAATATCATGGAATGCCCCAAATCCGGTATATTCCGCTTGAAAAGGCCAATCTAACCCTGCTGAAAGCAAGCGAAAAGGAGGTAATGGACAGGGTCATCGACCAGATGAGTGGATGGTCGGCAGCAGCCATCAGCGCCTATTCCCACAAAGATATGCCATGGCTCGCATCGAAAGAAGGGGATACCATCAACTACGAACTGGTATTTTACCGGGAAGCTCCCTATTCGGTGAGAAATTATCATGATGAAACTCCCTGACCATGACTTTTGAAGAACTGAGCCCATTCAGGAAGGATTTGAAAAGTCTGTTGAAAAGGTTTCGTACCCTGGAGGAGGACCTGGCAGTTGTGAGGCAAATACTGGAAGTGATGCCCGATGAAAGGCCGCCGTTCAGTTTCAGGATCGATAACCTTGGTCTTAAAACCTGCATCATAAAGATCAAAAAAATTGCCTGCCGGTCCCTCAAAGGACGTGGGGTAAATTCGGGGCTCCGGTTGGTTTATGCGTATTTCCCATCAGAAAACCGGATTGCCTTTGTAGAATTGTTCCATAAAAGCGACAAGGAAACAGAAGACCGCCAACGGATTCTGGATAACTTTGAATAGCCTTTTTCTCGCAGAAAAATGCTGAAATTACGCGGAAATCCGCAGAAAAAATACCAAGCAGCTTTCTGTGAATTTCCGTTCCCTTTCTGTGGGTTTCTGTGGGATTAATAATCTGTTTTAATGGGATTTACGTTGATTTTTTCACGCAAAGACGCCAAGAGGCAAAGACCGCAAAGGAGAGGCTATGGCCGAGGCTGAGCGGAGCGAAGTCCAAGGAATTTCCCGCGCATTTGACCACTAAATCTTTAAATGGCGAATAAAAACGCAGCAAATCAATCTAAAAGAAACCTTATCATACCAATAACCTTAGTAGCAGATCGGCGCCCCGGGACAAACAAACCTTATTACCTTATTGCTGTGGATAAGGTAATAAGGTTGATTATAGATGCGGAAACCCATGGCTACTAAGGCTTTTCAGGAAATAAGGTTTGATGTGGCATAGGTTAACCGGTTACTTAGCGGTTGGCGGTTGGCAATTGGCTATTCGCCGATGGCGATCTAAGACTAATCAAATAGCTAACAGCCAACGTCCAATGGCCAACAGCATTCTTTACTGGAACCTGAATCCTTGAACATTTCGTTGATCCTTGAACGTTGATCCTTGAACGTTGATCCTTGAACCTGTTTCGCTGCTCTGCAGCTTTAGGGCGTGTGGGGTATCCTCATCGCTACAAATAGAACGCTGCTACGCAGCTCTAGGGTGTGTGGGGTATCCTCATCGCTACAGATAGAACGCTGCTACGCAGCTAGCACCACATTAAACACTTGAACATTCGAACACTCGAACACTTGAACGCTTAAACAACTAAACGCCTGCCTCTGGTTTCAGCAGAAAATCAATCAGATTCATCCATTGAATCCCATTTCGGTCGCGGCCGAAATATTCGTCCATCGACAGTACCATCTTGAGGTAATTGTCACGGATGCCTTCCAATGCACCAAACTCACGCTCAATCACCTCTTCGGTTGTCAGCAGGTAGGCCACCTGGAGGTACACCCGACCGGAGCCTTTTTCGGCAATGAAGTCGATTTCCCTATCTGACAGTTTTCCAACATTCACCGAATATCCGCGCGAAACAAGTTCATGAAAGACGATATTTTCCAGCTTTCCCGATATGTCCTGCATTTTATCCCCGAACAGGGTGCTGATGAACCCAATATCAGCCATATAGTACTTATCGTACAGTTCCAGTTGCCGCTTCCCTTTGATGTCGAATCTTGGTACCCTGTGCATCAGAAATGCGTTTACGAGCCACTGCATATAATTTTGTACCGTATCGGCAGAGCAGTTCAGGTGCTGCGATTTGATATAATGGCTGATACCGCGGGCAGTAGTGATATTTCCGCAGTTATCGGCGAGGTACCGGGCAATGCGCTCCAAAAGGGGCACGTCGCGAACCTGGTGCTTTGAAACCACATCTCTGAATAACACCGTACTGTAAATGGCGCTGATGTACTGCGCAATTACCTCCTCCTCGAACACCATCTGGTGAATTCCCGGAAATCCACCATACTTCAGGTACAGGGTAAACTCTTCTCTGCTTTGCTTCCCAGGTTTTTGTCTGAAGGCAAGAAATTCCCTGAAAGTAAGGGTGTGCATTCTGAACTCGATGTATCGTCCGGTGAGGCTCACCGTTAGGTCCGTCGACAAAAGACCGGCATTGGACCCGGTGAGATAGATGTCGGCCACTTCGTCAGTAAAAAATCCTGCTACCGCTTTTTCCCAATCCACAATCTCCTGCACTTCGTCGATCAACAGGTATCTTTTGCCCTTCTTCCCCGCAAAGTACTCTGTAACATACCGGTGAAGGTCACGGTAGTCAGAAAGGAAATCAAAAGCAAGCGAATCTTTGTTGATAAACAGTATACTGGCATCCGGCACTCCTCTGCTTCTGAGTTCCTGGATCAGCAATTTCAGAAAGGTGCTCTTGCCGCATCTTCTGATGCCTGTAACCGCCTTGATAATGGGTTTATCCACAAAAGGCAGGATTCGGTTGAGGTAAAGGGGTCGTTGTATCATTTCAGATTATACTGGTTTGTTTGCAAAAATACGAAAATAAATCGATTATAGTAGATTTTTCATAAAGGAGACAGGGGACAGTGCAAAGGAGACAGGATTTGGTAGAGGATACATTTTTTTCATCCATTTCAGAGGATGCTGACCCCATAAGAACCCGAGGGGAGCGAAGTCCCGGGAATACCCCAGGAATTTGACCACCCAACCTTTTAATTGGAAAAGAAAATACAGCAAATCAATCCAAAAGTAACCTTATCATACCAATAACCTTAGTAGCAGATCGGCGCCCTGTGACAAACCAACCTTATTACCTTATTGCAGTGGATAAGGTAATAAGGTTGATTATAGATGCGGAAACCCATGGCTACAAATAGGACGCTGCTACGCAGCTAGCACCACCTTAAACACTCGAACATTCGAACATTTGAACATTCGAACACTTGAACACTTGAACGCCTAAACAACTAAACAAAACAGGATATCTTTGCTGGAAATCGGATACTCTGACAAACCCGTAATGCTATGAACCCATCCTGGAATTTTCGCTGTAGCCTGTTCGGTGCTTTGTGCATCATCATGGTGTCGGTTTCGTGCACCCCCAAAAAGGGGGGACAGGAGTCGCCCCTCCGGGAGCATACGCTGAGCGGCAAAGTGATCTCCATCATCGACGGCGACACTTACGATGTGCTGCTGCCCGACCACAAGACCATCAGGGTGCGGATGGAGGGGATCGATGCCCCCGAAAGAGGGATGCCGTTTTACCGCAAATCGAAACAGTACCTGGCTTCACTTTGCTTCAAGCAACAGGTTACCCTGGAAGTCACCGGCGAAGACCACCACCACAGGGTGCTGGCCTTTACCCGGCTTGAAGATGGCAGGGAGCTGAGCAGGGAGATGCTCAAAGCCGGGATGGCATGGCATTTCAAGAAATACAACAACGATTCGGCCCTTGCCGGTCTTGAAACGGAAGCCCGGGCACAGAGAATTGGTTTATGGAATGAAAAGGATCCGATGCCCCCGTGGACCAACCGTGAGCTGCACCGGAAGGGGATCTCGACGAAGGATTCGTTTGATATTAAAGTGCCGTAAGGCCCATGGCATAGAACACCGGGTCAACGCGTGCGGTAGGGTCAAAGCATGCGTTGACCCTACGGTGGATCGGACAATACATTATATTTGCCGCATGAACCTTACCCTCATTGCCGTTGCGCCGGTGGCCGTGCTGCTGGTGTATTTCTATTTCCGCGACCGCTACCGGAAGGAGCCGATCCTGCTGCTGGGTCTTTCGTTTACCGGCGGAATGCTGTCGGTGCCGCTGGTGCTGCTGTTCCACTTTTTTGTACCCCTCCATGCCATGCACTTCGGGAACAACCTGATGGATGCCATTTACCAGGGCTTCGTGATGGCCGCCATCCCAGAAGAGACCGGGAAATTCCTGATGCTGATGCTCATCATCTGGCGCAACCGTCATTTCGACGAATACTACGACGGCATCCTCTACGCTGTGTATGTATCGCTCGGTTTCGCCTGCATCGAAAACATCCTCTATGTGCAGGATGGGGGTGTCAATGTGGGCATCGGCAGAGCATTCCTGGCCGTACCGGGCCACGCCCTCGACGGCATCCTGATGGGATTCTACCTGTCGCTCGCCAAATTCTCCCACAGCCGCCGCCCCCATTACCTGGTCCTGAGCCTGCTGGTTCCCATCATTGCCCACGGCATCTGGGACTTCCTGATCTTCCTGTCGGCCGGTTGGTCAGAATCCTACCCACTCCTCAGTATCCTGGGTGTGATCGCCTTCTTTGCCTTCGTGATGAAGCTCTTCCGCATGGGGCGCAAAAGGATCAGGGTGATGCTGGAGAAGGACACCTATTAAGTTAGGGGACAGGGGACAGGGGATAGGAGTCAGGAGTTAGGAGTTAGGAGTTAGGAGTTAAAAATCAAACACTTGAACGTTTCAATTTTGATCTTTGAACCCACTCCGAAAATTAATGCCCGCTGATCTCGCAGATTATCGCAGAAAGCGATATACTGAAATACAACAACTTACAATCTGCGGTTATCTGCGAAATCTGCGGGAAAAATTAATAAAGTGGTTTTTGGTGGGGGCTCATCTTTGATCCTTGATCTTTGAACATTGATCCTTGAACCACTCATTACTCATAATCTACCCAGCTATTTAATCTTTTTAATGTACCTTGATATATTTTCGAATTTATTTTAATGTGTTTGTCGAAACCGCCTGATTATGCCTTACCTTTGTGGGTGATTTTTTCATTCAATTATTCACCTAAACCCCCACCGCTATGGCACAATCAGCTATCAGTCAGGCTGCGCGCCTCGACGAAATCGGATTCCCGGAATTCACCGCTCAACTGATCGGTGACACCTTTGATGCCCTCATCAGCGCCAACATCAGGCAGCAGGAGACCTACCTGAGCATGGTGAAAGAAGTTTCCAAATCGCTTTCGGATTACATCAACCAGACCAAGGATGACATCTCGATGACCGAGCTCATGCAGTTCATCAGTTCGCTCCCCTCTCCCACCACGCCGAACAAACCGCGCTTCGAGGTGGGCTACAAGCTCAACGCCGACGATGCCACCATCCTTAACAATGCCGTGAAGATCGATGATCCCAAGGTTACCCAGCCCACTTTTGCTGCCAACGACGAACTGAAGAAGCTGTCGAATGGCACCGGCAAGTGGGACCTGCTGCTGGAGGCTGCCGCCAAAAGGATTGCCGCCAACAAGTACGACATGCTGAAAATCATCCTCCGTCAGGGGATGCTGCGACTTGTGGTGGAAAATGGGTACCTTGAAACCCGCCTTACCTTCAACACCTGGGAATACCATTACGACCATGCCACCACCAGCAATTATACCCGCACCTCTGAATCTTCCGGCGGTACTTCGGGAATCCTGGGGCTGATTTTCGGGCCCTCGGTGCACGGAAGCAACAAACTCACGGTGAAAACCGCAAACACCTCAAGTACCGACACCTCGGGAACCAACATCACCATTTTTGGCGGCGTCAAACTGCAGTTCAAAACCGACTACCTGCCTTTAAATATTGAAATTTAGCCACCGCCATGCCCGACGAAAAGAAAATTCCGGAGTTGGGGCTTGCGGAGTTCGTTTCAACGCTGATCCGTGAAACCTTTGATGCCATCATTACGGCCCAGGAGGAGCAGACGGAAAAGATCGCGCAGATTGCTGAGATTGCCGGCCTGCCACCCGATGAGGTGGCGGCCGCACTTCTCACCCCCGAAGATGCGCTGGCGGGTCTGCAGCGCATTTTCCCTGCCGGCGAAGCCCCGTTCAGCACAGTGTACGAAAACGCTCCGTACAGGCCGGAACCCAATGAATACCCGCCGGTATTTGTTACCACGGGGTACATAATGCAGAAGGCTGACTTCGCCAACGGCAAATTCACCCTGACAGGATACAATTCGGTGCTGCAAAAAGTCTCGCAAATGCTGGCAGAAGAGAAACTGCAGCTGATCAGGGAGATGATGCGGAATGGCTTGCCAAAAATCCAGGTGGACCAGGGAAAAATCCTCGCCAGGGTATCCTTCTCGGTAAAGGAAACCGAAGGAGAAACCGGCGCTTCCCCAACCACAGGGACCTCTGCCGTCACCACCGGACTTCCTCTTACCTTCCTGAAAAAGATCGATGTGCTCGGGGGGAAAACCCTGAAGTCGATACAGTTGCCTGCCGCCCGGATGATGGTGAAACAGGCAGCCGACACGGGCAGCACCACCTCTGACGCTACCAGCGTATTTGGCGAAGTGGAAATCCATTTCAGGACGATTACATGAGTGAGGTAAGCCTTGATATCAAACAACTGCTTCAACTGATCTATCTCGATGTATACGAAGGGGTTACTCCCTTCATTCAATACACCCGGGGCGATCAGGGGCTGGAGATCCGGTCGGTGAAGATCAGGGCCGGCAATATCCCCTTTGATGCGGAGGGAAAGATCGTTGTGAATGATGATCTGCTGAAAGAACCGCTGCTGGCGGCTGACAACGTTTGGCAGGTGGAGGTGGCTTTTGGGGAGGATCTTCCTGACCATGCCAGCGGAGGTTACAACCTGTCGGTTGCAGAGCTGTTCAGCTCCGGTACAAATGCACCCTGCACCCTGTTTCACACACTTCCTGTCCGAATACTTCAGAATGCAGGAAAAACAACCACACAATGGTTGAAAACGGCCGGAATTTATGAAATCGGACAATTGTGTGTGATGACCGATGAAGCACTCCGTAAACTGGTAAGTGAACGTCCACGGATCAATCTTATTGAACTGCGCACCAAAGCCCGGCTGCTGGAATCACCCATACCGGCACTGCCTGCAAAAATCACTACAAGGGAATCGTTGTATACCCTTTCGCGCCTCACCGTTAAAGAGTTACTCTCCAGATTTCCGGCAGGAACCATGGATGCCAGAGGGTGCAGATCATTGCTGAATTATCTGGGCCTCCTGGCAACCTGTGTGAACGACAGGTTCCTCAGAAAGAAAGGATTGGAGTGGCTGAAGAGAAATTGGGGATGAAGGCTTTAGGATTTATGTTCAAGGATCAAAGATCAAGGATCAAAGAATTTTGTTTACAGTTCAGATTACTAATTGAACGCTTGATGGTGTCTTATAGGGTGGTATGGAGGATGAAACGGGTAAATTTGCAGCGTTTTATTCTCTGTGTATTATTTGTATTTTGCTCCTTTTAGATCTGACTTTCTTAAATAAGTCTGAAGACTACTTATCTGAGATGAAATTTTTCTTGTCAGATCAAGCAAAGTCTTCATCTGATCTTCATTGATATAGCCAAAATCAAATGCTCTGTAAATCTGCGATCTGGTTTCTCCACAAGACCCTTTGGCGATGGAAAGAAATTGCAGTAACTCCTGATTGCCATTACGTTCATAACCCTCTGCGATGTTATCCATCACACTGCCTGCTGAACTTAAAATCTGGGACCTGAATCTAAAATCCACATTGGATGTACTGCTATGCATTGTTCGAAATACAATGAATGACAATCTTCTGGCATCACTCCAAATCGCAAGGTCTTCAAAGCATCCCATTCCCTATCCATTTTTAATTTTTCCTGCTGAACATTCCGATATTCTATAGTTGATTAAAAGCCTGAAAAAGGAGATTTCATCAGAAAAAAAGAAAGAAAAATCACCCATCCGGCGCCCATCAACGCCAAAAACCGAACCCTTTTGCCATGTTTATCAATGGGTTTCTTTGAATCCGCAATAGCTACAAAGCTCCTATATCACCCTTAAGACATCGTCTTTAATGTTGATCCTCTATCATTGATCTTTGAACATTGATCTTTGAATTTTGATCCTTGATCATCGATCTTTGAACTTTGATCCTTGATCTTTGATCCTTGATCCTTAATCCATGATCTTTGATCATTGATCCACAAAAATCCTTCCCCGCCTCACCAATCCATCGGGTGCAGTGGTGTATGCTGTGATGGATTTTGAGCCGGCTCCCCTGATCCACACCACATCAGCCCAGGCGCTTCCGCTGCGGGTGATGAGTCCCCCATCTGCCACCCACTGTACAGGCTGATTCTGGTAGTTGGTGAGGATGTACCGGGCGGTCTTCAGGGTGTCGGTAATCTTTTCAGGGCCGCTGAGCTTCAGTGCCGGCTCCGAGAGCACCTTATACATCATGGCCGACATCTCCCTGAGGATCATCGGGTACACTGCCGTATCATCGTCCTGTGGCTCATGCATCCCCCCGGGAATAGTGATCAGCCTCGCTTCGATCCCCACCTCCTTCATCCGGTCGTACACCTGCCTGGAGCCATACACCTTGCCCGTGAAAAACGACGCCAGGGTGCGGTTCACATTGGTAAAGGGGTAGTCGTGGCCATAGGGAACGATTCGGTCAGCTGTGCCGTGGATCAGCAGTGCCGGAACCCGGTTCTTGGCATCGATGATATTGAGATCGGTAACCGCACCCCACAGGTTTACCACCCCGATGATTTTGTATTTCCCCTTGTTTTTGTTGGAAGAACAGTTGAGGCAGCCCAGCTCCTGTTTCAGTCCGAACAGCCCCCCACCGGTGCTCTGCCACTTTTCGTCGTCATCCATGTACGCCGCAAACAGCGACAGGAACCCTCCCGCGCTGTTGCCGGCTACAAAAACCCTCTGCGGATCAAACCCATAGGTGCTGCTGTGGTCTGAAAGGTAACGCAGGGCAGCTTTCACATCCTGGACGCCACGGTACATGCACCGCTCGAGCTGGGAGTACATGCCCGGAATAGCGGGATAACCGATACGGTAATTAACCGAGGCCACCAGATAGCCACATTTGGCATAGTGGATGGCCATATCACGCACCAGGTCATCGCGCTTGTCGCCCAGGATGAAGGCACCGCCATGGATCAGCAACAGCAGCGGCCTGTTCTCTACCGGGTCGCCGGAGGCAGAATAGAGGTCCAGGTCGAGTCGGATGCTGTCGGTGAATACATTTTTGGTCACATCCCCCAGCACATCCAGCACAATGCCGGCATAGGCCTCCGGCTTCAGGTTGGCCACCGGCTTCGAGGCATAATATCCTGATGCATAGCCATATACCTTCTCCACCCGCACGTACCGGTCAAAAACCGGCTGACTGTATCGTCCGGGATAGGCCGGCGGAGTGCCCGGATTGTATTTCCGCAAACGGATCGCAGGGCCACGGCGCGGGGTGAGCAGGTAATCCTCCCCATCCTCCGATAACCGCCCGGTCAGACGAAAATCCTTCAAACCGCTGAGTTCGAATTTCCAGCCCCGCAAGCCGCGTGAAGCGGTAAAAGGGGCCGGCGCCGAAGCAGCAGCACCGGTATAGATGTACTCGCCTGAGAGTTCTTTACCTCCCGATTTGAACATCAGGGCAACCGGGTACCGGTCGGCCAGATACCAGACACCGGTTTTTACCGTGGTTACCTCGCTGATTTTCGGTGAACAGCCGGCGCCGAACCACAATACCGGCAACATCATCATGAAAAGGAAAATTCTGAAGGATCGATTCATTTTCTATGTCAGTTAATTATTCGCAAAGTTTGCACACTGATCATACGGATATAGCTGATAAACGCAGATTTGCGCCTGCCAGATACAACTCTTAGACGATTTTTTTCATTGAAAGTAATAAGCTGATTCATTTCTTCTGCCGGAAACCATAGGGTTATCCCGGCGAATAACTGGTCAGTGGTAACATCAGATACCAAGTTCTTTACGGATTTTCTTCGGAACGCCCTCTTCATGCAGCATAATGGAGATGGTCTTCAGCTTCACATAGGCCTCTGATACATAGAGATATCCGCCGTATGGGTTGTTGTCGGTGCCCCAGGAGTTTTTCACAATGTAGTATTTGGTGCCGTTCTGATCTTTAGCCCGCCCTACAATATGCATCCCGTGGTCGTCGGTGGTGAGGTAGTTGTCGAACTCGGCCTGGCGCATCTCAGGGGTAATCACTTTTTCCTTCACCGGCGATTTGAAGCTATACAGCATGTCGTCCTTCTCCTTCTGGGTCATCTGCTCCCACCGC
>ERZ795054.535-NODE-535-length-46602-cov-8.860464_pt1 | contig 46602 bp, 38 predicted proteins | sample MGYA00375138_ERZ795054 | MGnify/ENA primary metagenome ERZ795054 (study PRJEB30183, sample SAMN05720215) | anaerobic digester metagenome | isolation source: active sludge of municipal wastewater-treating anaerobic digesters | place: USA | collected 2014-12-23 ... | reverse complement strand
CCGAGGCGCGGGTCGGCGAGGAGGCCGCCGCCTTCTCCACGAAGGTCCTCCTCCACTACGGCGGCGGGAGCATCAAGCGGACCGGCCTCTACGACCGGCTCATGGCCTCCCTTGCCGCCGCGGGCATCTCCGTGGTCGAGCTGCCCGGGGTCAAGCCCAATCCGCGCCTCTCCCTCGTGCGCGAGGGCATTCGGCTCTGCCGCGAGCGGGGACTCGGCCTCGTCCTCGCCGTCGGCGGGGGGAGCGCCATCGACTCGGCCAAGGCCATAGCCGCGGGCGTGCCCTACGAGGGCGACGTCTGGGACTTCTACGCCGGCAAGGCCGAGCCCCGGGCCGCCCTCCCGGTCGGCACCGTCCTGACCATCCCCGCGGCGGGCAGCGAGGCGAGCACGGGCACGGTGATCACGAAGGAGGATGGCTGGCTCAAGCGGGCCTTCAACTCCGAGCTGGTCTACCCCCGCTTCTCGATCCTCGATCCCGAGCTGGCCTTCACCCTGCCCGACGCCCAGGTCGCCAACGGGGTCGCCGACATCATGTCCCACCTCATGGAGCGCTACTTCACCAACTCGCGGCCCGTCGAGTTCACCGACCGCCTCATCGAGGCCACGCTCCGGACGGTCATCGACGCGGCGCCGCGGGTCATGCGCAAGCGCGACGACTACGATGCCTGGGCCGAGCTCATGTGGGCCGGCACGATCGCCCACAACAACCTCCTCAATACCGGGCGCGAGGGAGACTGGGGCTCCCACGAGATCGAGCACGAGCTCTCGGGGGCCTACGACATAGCCCACGGGGCCGGGCTCGCGACGATCTTCCCCGCCTGGATGAAGCTTGTCTTCTCCCACGACCCGGCCCGCTTCCTGCGCTACGCGGTCGAGGTCTGGGGCGTCGAGCAGTCCTTCGTCGATCCGGAGCGCAGCGCCCGCGAGGGCATAGCCCGCCTCGAGGCCTTCTGGTCCTCCCTCGGCCTCGCGATCAGGCTCGCTGGCCTGGGCATCGGGAGCGAGCGGATCGAGGAGATGGCCGCGAAGGCGACCGAGGGCGGCAGCCGGAAGCTCGGCCATTTCCTGCCCCTCGGCCCGGACGAGGTCCGGGAGATTTACCGGCTCGCCCTGTAGGCCCTCCTCGTCCGGCGCCGCGGGGCCGCCGAAGGGGGGCGGTGCAAGGGGGGTCGGCCGCGGGGCAGATCGGGTCCGGCGCCCCTTGCCCGGATCGACCGCATGTGAGCTGGGGGAAATTCGTGTAATCGTTTACAAATTTTTGTTGACAGTTTGAGGTTTATGGTAAACGATTACATCTGCAAGGATAGCTGTCGCAAGCCATCCGGCTCCCCTGGAGGAACCATGCTGATCGGCATCGCCCCCTGCATCTCCCCCGAGCTCCTCTCCACCCTCCATCGAATGGGCCATGGCGACGAGATCGTCCTCGCCGACGCCTTCTTCCCCGGCGATTCCACCAACTCCCGCGTCATCCGCGCGGACGGGATCCGCATCCCCGAGCTCCTCGACGGAATCCTCGGCCTCATCAACCTCGACTCCTACGTCGAGGCTCCGGTGATGCTGATGGCGCCGGTGCCGGGGGACGAGCTCGACCCCTCGGTGGAGCTGGCCTATCGCTCGGCCATCGATGGGCGCTGGCCGGGCACCCCGCCCTTCGCCTGGATCGAGCGCTTCGCCTTCTACGAGCGGGCCAGGAAGGCCTTCGCGGTGGTCATGACCGGCGAGACGGTCAAGTACGGCAACGTGATCCTCAAGAAGGGCGTCATCCCGGTTTCCAGGTAGGTCCCTGCTTCGGCATTCGGCCAGCGCGTCGCGCTGGCTAGAGAGATTCAAAGAGGAGAGCGTTATGAAGAGAATGTCCATTCTCGCACTGGCCCTCGTCGTCCTCGCGGCCGGTTCCCTGATCGGCTGCCAGTCCAAGTCGAGCAAGCCCGTCATCGGTGCCCTCATCCGCAACCTGGACGAGCAGTTCGTCGCCGACTACGCGGCCAACGTCAAGGTCCTCGCCGAGAAGGCGGGCGTCGAGCTCAAGCTCCTGGACTCCCGATCCGACCAGGCCACCCAGCTCGACCAGCTCAATACCCTGCTCAGCCAGGGCGTGAAGTACTTCGTCATCGTCCCGAACCAGACCGAGGCCACCGAGCAGATGGCCCAGGCCATCGCCAAGAAGAAGGGCGGGGCCGCCTTCTCCAACATCCAGCCCTCCGTCGCGGCCCTCAAGGTCGGCAAGAACTTCTTCCTCGCCTCCAGCCCCGAGTCCGTCGCCGGCCAGATCCAGGCGCAGATCATCGACGACTACTTCCAGAAGAACCCGAAGAAGCTCGGCGCGAACAAGACGATCAACGCCCTCATGCTCCTCGGCCAGCTCGGCCACCCCGCCCAGAAGTACCGCACCGACGCCGTCCTCCAGGGCCTCAAGGACAAGGGCTACACCGTGAACGTCGTCGCCCAGGACACCGCCAACTGGAAGCCGGACGAGGCCCAGCAGAAGATGGACGCCTGGATCGCCGCCTTCAAGGGCAAGTTCAACATCGTCATCACCAACAACGACGGCATGGCCCTCGGCGCCGTCGAGTCCCTCCTCACCGCGAAGTACGTGGACGATCCCAAGGACCTGACCAAGGATACCGACGGCGACGGCACGGTCCTCAAGGTGCCCGTCCTCGGCGTCGACGCGACCCAGGTCGCCCTGAAGTCCATGTCCGAGAACAAGCTCTACGCCACGGTCCTCCAGGACTCCGTCGGCCAGTCCTCCACCGCCTTCGAGCTGGCCCTCGCCATGGCGCAGGGCAAGTACAAGGCCGGCTTCGAGGCCTGGGGCCTGAAGCCCGAGACCACGCCCGGCGACGAGGCCCCGGCCAACGACGCCGCCGTCATCGGCCAGTGCTACCTCGTCCCCTTCAAGGCCGTCACGAAGGACAACTACAAGGAATTCGTGAAGTAATCCGATCCTAGGATAAAATAAACGCGGAGGGCGCAGAGGGCGCGGAGGGAAGAACGGGATGTAAAGAGGGAGATGGGGACGAGAGGATTTGGATGATCGCTTCCCCCCTTTCCCTCTCTCAATTCCTTTTTCCCTTTCCTCCCTCTCCCCTGCGTCCTCTGCGTTGGGAAAATTCTTCATCTGGTTCCGGAGGGGTATAGATGCCGAACGATACGGCCTCGGGCTACGTCCTCGAGATGCTCGGGATATCCAAGAGCTTCCCGGGCGTCCAGGCCTTGAACGACGTCACGCTCAAGGTCCGCCCGGGCACCGTGCATGCCCTCATGGGCGAGAACGGCGCCGGCAAGTCGACGCTGATGAAGTGCCTCTTCGGCATCTACCGCGAGGACTCGGGCGATATCGTGCTCAAGGGCGCGAAGGTCAAGTTCCACAGCGCGAAGGACGCCCTCGTCTCGGGCGTCTCCATGATCCACCAGGAGCTCCTGAACGTGCCCGACCGCTCCGTGCGGGAGAACGTCTGGCTCGGCCGCGAGCCCATGCGCTCCTTCGGGCCCCTGCGTTTCCTCGACCACCGCAAGATGCACGAGGACACCGCGGCCCTCATGAAGAGCCTCGACATGGAGATCGATCCGGCCGACCGGATGGGCGGCCTGTCCATCTCGAAGCAGCAGGCTTGCGAGATCGCCAAGGCGGTGTCGTACGACGCCTCGGTGGTGGTCATGGACGAGCCGAGCTCCTCGCTCACCGAGACCGAGACCGAGCACCTGTTCAGGATCATCCGCGACCTGCGCTCCCGGGGCGTCGCCGTCATCTACATCTCGCACAAGATGAGCGAGATATTCCAGATCGCCGACGAGGTCTCCGTCATGCGCGACGGCAGGATGGTCGGCACCTACGCCGCGAGCGAGCTCGACGAGGACGGCCTCATCCGCCTCATGGTCGGCCGCGACACGACCGACCGCTTCCCGCCCGTGGCCTCGGTTCCCGGGGAGGTCCGCCTCGAGGTCCGCGGCCTCACCGCCGCGAACCCGCGCTCCTTCCGGGACGTCAGCTTCGACCTCAGGCGGGGCGAGATCCTCGGCATCGGCGGCCTGGTCGGGGCGCAGCGCACCGAGCTCGTCGAGGCCCTCTTCGGGCTCCGCGAGGTCGCCTCGGGCGAGATCCTCGTCGACGGCGGGCTCGTCCGCGTGCGCTCGCCGCGCGACGCGATCTCCCACGGCCTGGGCCTCATCACCGAGGACCGCCGGGGCTCGGGCATCTTCCCCCTGCTCTCGGTCACGGTGAACACCTCCGTCGCCTCCCTCGGGCGCTACCTGGGCAAGGCCCGCCTGCTCGAGCACCGGAGGATCGAGTCGGAGGCCGCCAAGCTCAACGAGGCGCTCCGGACGAAGACCCCCTCGATGGGGACGCAGATCCAGAACCTCTCGGGGGGCAACCAGCAGAAGGTCCTCGTGAGCCGCTGGCTCATGACACTGCCGGACATCCTCATCATGGACGAGCCGACGCGCGGCATCGACGTCGGCGCCAAGTACGAGATCTACACGATCATGGCCGAGCTGGCCAGGAACGGGAAGTCCATCATCATGGTCTCGTCCGAGATGCCCGAGCTCCTGGGCATGTCGCACCGCATCATGGTCCTCTGCGCCGGGCGGCACACCGGCACCCTCGAGGGGAAGCAGGCCACGCAAGAGAACATCATGCGCCTCGCGACGCAATTCGTATGAAGGAGGCTCCCTTGGCAGCCAGCAGCACCGTAACGGCCCAGGCTCCCGCCCGGGGCCTCCGCGCCTTCTTGAGCAAGAACACGAACATCGTGACCTTCGTGGTCCTCGCCCTCGCCCTCGGGGCCCTCACGGGCGGCCGGGCCTTCGGCCTGGACTCCATCCAGAACCTGCTCATCGCCGAGTCGGTGCGCGCCTTCGCCGCCCTGGGCGTCGGCATGATCATCATCACGAGGGGGATCGACCTCTCCATCGGCTACGTCGTCTGCCTCGTGGCGAGCGTCTCCGCCTCCTTCGCCCAGACGCCGGACTACGCCGCGGCCCTCTACGCGGGCAAGGACTTCGTCATCCTCGTGCCCATCGCCGCGGGGCTCATGACCGGCGCCCTGTGCGGGCTCGTCAACGGCCTCCTCGTGGCCTACGGCAAGCTGCCTGCCTTCATCGCCACCCTGGGCACCCTGTCCATCGCGCGGGGGCTGCAGCTCATCTACACCAAGGCCGCCGTCGTCGGCTCGCTCAAGCAGCCCTTCAAGAACATCTCGCAGGGCTCGCTCGGGCCCGTGCCCTACCTCGCCATCTACGTGGCCTTCGCGGCCTTCGTCGTCTGGGTGCTGCTGCGGCATACGAGGCGGGGGACCAACTTCTACGCGATAGGCGGCAACCCCGTCGCGGCCCGCGTGTCCGGGATCAACGTCGAGCGCGAGCTCGTGATGGTCTATCTCTACGCGGGCGTGCTCTACGGCATCGCCGGAGTGCTGCAGGCGGGGCGGCTCGGCCTCGCGAACGCGCTCACCGCCAACGGCATGGAGCTCGACGCCATAGCCGCGGTCACCGTAGGAGGCGTCTCCCAGACCGGCGGCGTCGGCACGATGGGCGGCATGATCGTCGGCGTCCTCACCCTGGGCATCATCAACTATGGCATGACCTACCTGGGCGTGGACTCCTACTACCAGCTGCTCATGAAGGGCGTGATCATCATCGTGGCGGTATTCATGGACATGAACAAGAACGCCCGGAGGTAGGGCGCTAGCGGCCGGCGGCCTCCCGGAGTCCGCGGAGGAGGTCGGAGGAGGGATCGGCGGCGAAGGTCTCGCGCCTCGCGCCGCCCTCCCAGGCCAGGGTGAAGCGGGGGAAGACGGGGCCGAACAGGCGGGCGAGGGGCCCGCGGCGGGGCTCGTCCAGCGAGGAGATTTCGGCGCGCGGCACGACTATGTCGATCGCGCGGGACGGAGACGGGGCATTCCTATGGGACTTGAACAGCGCCGAGATCCAGTTCTCGCTGGGGAGGTGCTTGAAGCGGAAGGACGCATCGGTGAGGATGAGCAGGCCCCAGACGCCCCGCTCGTCGCCGGGCTCGAAGTAGGTGCCGATGGCCCGCGCCTGGACCTTCTCGCCCGTCTCGGCCTCGAAATCGCTCCAGAATTTGGCGGCTTCGTCGTTCATGGCCTTCCCTCCCCAGGAAGCGGCATTATACGCCCGGCCCGCCCGACGCGCCAGGGGCGCCCGAGGACGCGCAGGTGAGGGAACGGACGGCCACCATCCGCGACGTGGCCGAGGCCGCCGGCGTCTCCACCGCCACGGTCTCGCGCGTCATCAACGGCGACGGCCGGGTGGTCCCCGGCACGGCCGCCAAGGTCCGGCGGGCCATAGCCGAGCTCGGCTACAACATGAACCAGGTGGCCCGGAGCCTCAAGACGAGGGCCACGAGGACGGTCGGCGTCATCGCCCCCGAGCTGGCCAGCGACTTCTTCATGCTCCTGGCCGAGAGCATGGACCGGGAGCTCTCCGCCCACGGCTACGGCCTCATCGTCTGCTCCTCGTGGGAGAGCGCGGGGGAGGAGGCGAAGCGCCTCCAGCTCCTCGCCGAGCGGCTCGTGGACGGGGTGGTCATGATACCGGCGACGGAGAAGGGACGCCACGTCCGCGGGGTCCAGGAGCGGGGGATCCCCGTGGTGCTGATCGACCGGCTCGCCCGGGACCTCTCCGTCGACGCGGTCCTCGTCGACAACGAGGGCGGCGCCTACGAGGCGACGAGCGCCCTCATAGGCGACGGCTTCCGCCGCATAGGCTTCCTCGGGGGCAGCCTCGCCGTCACGACGGCGCGCGAGCGCCACGAGGGCTACCGCCGGGCCATGGCCGAGGCCGGCCTCGCCGTGGAGCCGGACTTCGAGCGCTTCGGGAGCCTCCACATCGAGTCGGGCTACGGCTCCATGGCCGAGATGCTCTCGCGGCCCGGGGCGCCCGACGCGTACTTCGTCGTCAACGCGGACAACCACGTCGGCGCCACGAACTACCTCATGACGGAGGGCAGGGCCTACCGGGACCGGGTCGTCCTGGCCGCCTTCGACGAGATGCCCTACTCGCCCCTCCTGCAGTGCTGCCGGTATTCCGTTTCCCAGCCCATCGCGGAGATGGGCGCCCTCGCCGCGCGGATGCTCCTCGACCGGATCGAGGGCTCGCGGCAGGGGGAGCCGGAGGTGGTCCGGCTCAAGACTACGCTGATACGGCACGGCTAGGGAGCCGCGCGCCGCTATGATTTACTGATCGACGGAGGTTCTCCATGGCTGACGTGAACGAGATGAAGGTACAGGCCCCGGCCGCGAGGTTCCGCGGCAGCTTGCCGAAGATCGGCATCAGGCCGACCATCGACGGGAGGCGCCGAGGCGTGCGCGAGTCGCTCGAGGAGCCGACGATGGGCATGGCCAAGGCGGCCGCGAGGCTCATCTCCGAGAAGCTCCGGCACCCGAGCGGCCACGCCGTGGAGTGCGTGATCGCCGACGCCTGCATAGGCGGCGTCGCGGAGGCGGCCGCCTGCCAGGAGAAGTTCGAGCGCGAGGGCGTCGCCGTCACCCTCACCGTGACGCCCTGCTGGTGCTACGGCTCCGAGACCATGGACATGGACCCGGCCACCATCAAGGCGGTCTGGGGCTTCAACGGCACCGACCGGCCCGGCGCCGTCTACCTCGCCGCGGTCCTCGCGGCCCACAGCCAGAAGGGCCTGCCCGCCTTCGGCATCTACGGCCGGGACGTGCAGGACATGAGCAGCATCTCGGCCATCCCCGCCGACGTCGCCGAGAAGATACTCCGCTTCGCCCGCGCGGGCCTCGCGGCGGCCTGGATGCGCGGCAAGAGCCAGCTCTCCATCGGCTCCGTGTCCATGGGCATCGCGGGCTCCATCGTCGATCCCGACTTCTTCCAGGACTACCTCGGGATGCGCAACGAGTACGTCGACATGAGCGAGATCGTGCGCCGCGTCGACGAGAAGATCTACTCCGAGGCCGAGTACAAGCGCGCCCTCGAGTGGACCAAGGCCAACTGCAAGGAGGGCCCGGACAACAACGCTCCCGAGGCCCAGCATCCCCGCGCCCGCAAGGACAAGTCCTGGGAGACGAGCGTGAAGATGGCGCTCATCGTGCGCGACCTCATGGCCGGCAACCCCGACCTGCGGCGCAAGGGCCTGGACGAGGAGGCCCTCGGGCACAACGCCATCCTCGCGGGCTTCCAGGGCCAGCGCCAGTGGACCGACCACTTCCCCAACGGCGACTTCCTCGAGACCGTCCTCAACTCGAGCTTCGACTGGAACGGCATCCGCCAGCCCTACCTCGTCGCCACCGAGAACGACGCGCTCAACGGCGTGGCCATGCTCTTCGGCCACCTCCTCACCGGCAGCGCGCAGATCTTCTCCGACGTGCGCACCTACTGGAGCCCCGAGGCCGTGCAGCGCGTCACCGGCTGGAAGCCCTCGGGCGAGGCCGCGAACGGCTTCATCCACCTCATCAATTCCGGCGCGACCTGCATGGACGGCACGGGCAAGCAGCGCCTCGGCGGCAAGCCCGCGATCAAGAAGTGGTGGGAGGTCACGCCCCAGGAGGCGGGCGCCTGCCTCGACGCGACCCAGTGGCGCTACGCCTCCCTGGGCTACTTCCGCGGCGGCGGCTACTCCTCGGACTTCCTCACCGAGGGCGGCATGCCCGTCACGATGAGCCGCCTCAACCTCGTTAAGGGCCTCGGGCCCGTCCTCCAGATCGCCGAGGGAATCACCGCCGCCCTGCCCGACGAGGTGCACGACAAGCTCGACAAGCGCACCGACCCGACCTGGCCCACGACCTGGTTCGTGCCCCGGCTCACCGGCTCCGGCCCCTTCGCGGACGTCTACTCCGTGATGGCCAACTGGGGCGCCAACCACGGCGCGATCAGCTACGGCCATATCGGCGCCGACCTCTTGAGCCTCGCCTCGATGCTCCGCATCCCCGTGTGCATGCACAACGTGCCGGAGTCCGACATCTTCCGGCCGAGCTACTGGAGCGCGATGGGCATGGACAAGGAAGGCGCCGACTACCGCGCCTGCCAGGCCCTCGGGCCGCTGTACGGGAAGAGGTAGGCGGCAGTGGGAAAGCGGCCCCGGGGGCGAGGGCTACCCGCGCCCCCGCCGCTTCCTCCATTGGCCGGGGCTGATCCCCTCGGCCTCCTTGAAGGCCGAGTGGAAGCGCTGGAGCGCGCCGAAGCCGGAGCGGGACGCCACCTCGTCGAGGGAGAGCCCCCCTTCCGCGAGGAGCCGCCGCGCCGTCGCGAGCCGGGCCCGGACGATCTCCTCGTGGAGGCTCCTGCCCAGGGCCCTGCGGAAGCGCGTCTCGAGGGAGCGGCGCGAGGCGGGGACGGCGGCGAGGACCTCGGGGACGCCGATCCCCTCGTGCGCGCGGGCGCGGATGAAGGTGGCCGCCCGCGCGACGAGCTCGTCGGGGCAGGCGTAGACCCGCGTCGACTCGCGCTCGGCCACCTCCTTGGGCGGCACGGCGCGGCGGGCCTCCGCGGGCCCCGGGCCCGGGGCTCCCGCCCCGGGGCCCTCGATGAGGGCGTCGAGGGCCCGCGCCGCCTCGTAGCCGATGGCCTCGCAGTCGAGGCGGATGCTCGAGAGCGAGGGGCTCGCGAGCTCGCAGAGGATGTCCTCGTCGTCGACCCCGAGTATGGCCAGGGCTCCCGGCACCGCGATGCCGAGCCTCCCCGCGAGCTCCGTGGCGCGCAGGCCCGTCGTGTCGTTGCAGGCGAAGAGCGCGGCGGGCTTCTCGAGGCCGGCGAGGAAGGCGGCGAGGCCCCCCGGCCTCGCGCCGGCCTCGCCTCCCGCCTCGCGGCCGCTCTCCCACCAGCCCAGGCTCCGCTCGAAGCTGGGCAGGCGCCCGATCGGCCCGGCCCCCTCCTCGAGGGCCTCGACGAAGCCGCGCTTGCGCTCCTGCGACCAAAGGGTGCCCTCGACGCCGAGGAAGGCGAAGCGCGAGAAGCCGCAGGAGCGGAGGTGGAGGGCGGCGCGGCGCCCGGTGAGGCGGTCGTCGTTCGCGACGGTGCGGAAGCCCGGCCGGAGGTAGGCCCCCGCGACGTCGACCAGGGGCAGGCCGAGGGAGGCCAGGCGGTCCGCCTCGGCGGCGCTCTCGATCCGCGCGACGATCCCGTCGCCCTCCCATCCCTCGAGGCTCGCCAGGGAGCGGAACATCCAGCCGTAGCCGAAGAGCCGCCAGTCGGGGCGGGATTTGGCGTAGCGGACGACCCCCCGCGCGATGCCGTGCTCGTAGAAGTCCGAGAGCTCCATGCAGAGGGCGATGTTGCGCATAATGGGATAATATATACGCATTTCGAGTATTGTCGAGCCTGCCCGAGCGACCTAGAATCAGCAGCGAAGAAGCCGAGAGCGGCTTAGGAGGACAACATGGAATACCAGTTCCCGAAGGCGAAGGAGCCGATCCCTTCCGCGGGCAAGGACGACCTCATCGCCATAGCCGGCGCCGGCGGCTTCATCGCGGGCAACCTCGTCGCGTACTTCAAGGGCAAGGGCTTCACGCGCATCCGCGCCATCGACAAGAAGCCGGTCTCCGAGTGGTACCAGACGGTGGGCGGCGTCGAGAACCTCTGCCTCGACCTCTCGATCGAGGAGAGCTGCCGCCGCGCCGTCGAGGGCGCGACCGAGGTCTACAACCTCGCCGCCGACATGGGCGGCATGGGCTTCATCGAGACCCACCGCGTCGATTGCCTGCGCTCCATCCTCATCAACACCCACATGGTCGAGGCCGCCTGGCGCGCCGGCGCCAAGCGCTACTTCTACTCCTCCTCGGCCTGCGCCTACAACACCGACCTGCAGAAGGACCCGCGCGTGCGGGCCCTCAAGGAGAGCGACGCCTATCCCGCCATGGCCGAGCGCGGCTACGGCTGGGAGAAGCTCGTCTCCGAGATGTTCTGCCAGGAGTACTGGGCCGAGCGCGGCCTGGCCACCTTCATCGCCCGCTTCCACAACGTCTACGGCCCCTTCGGCACCTGGGTCGGCGGCCGCGAGAAGGCCCCCGCCGCCATCTGCCGGAAGGTCCAGGAGGCCATCGACTCGAAGTCCGGCGCGATCGACATCTGGGGCGACGGGACCCAGACCCGCTCGTTCATGTACATCGACGACTGCGTGCAGGGCATCGACAAGATCACCCACTGCGACGCGCTCGTAGCCACGCCGATCAACCTCGGCTCCTCCGAGCTCATCGAGATCAACCATCTCGTCAGCCTGGCCGAGGAGATCGGCGGCGTGAAGCTGAAACGGAGCTACGACCCCAGCGCACCCAAGGGCGTCGCCGGCCGCAACTCCGACAATACCTTCATCAAGCAGGTGCTCAAGTGGGAGCCCTCGACCCCCTTCAAGGCCGGCCTCAAGAAGACCTACGACTGGATCGCGACCCAGCGCGCCGCGCGCGCGGCCGGCAGGCGCGTGGTGGACTGAGAGCCGATGCGAAGCGAGCTAGGAGTCCCCATGCCGAGCGATATCGCCGCGCAGCTGGGCGGCATCCCCTACCGCCTCGCCCTCGCGGGGGGCTGGATCGACCAGCCCTTCGTCTCGATGCGGGACCCCGAGCCGCCCGGCTCGATGGTCGTCGTCGCCGTGGAGCCCGAGTTCCGCTTCATGGACCGCTGCGGCATGGCGACGAGCACGAGGAAGGCCGCGGCCGCCCTCTGGGGGGGGCGGCTGCCCCGGGGGGAGCCCGCCGCGCTGGTGCGGGAGCTCTACGCCGCCGAGAACGCGGGCAGGGCCGAGCCCTCGGGGAGCCAGGATATGGTGGGCCTGGTCTACCCGGGGCTGAGCCGCATCGACTACGACCACCGCCACGAGGGGGGCGTCTTCCCCCTGCGAGTACAGACGAACGCGGATCCGGGGACCGCGGCCTGGCTCGAGTCGGTCCTGAAGATCCTCCCGATCGCCCCCCGGCCCTCCGGCTACTCGCCCCTCGGCGTCAAGAACCTCGATCCGGCCTGGGTCCGCCGCCTCGGGGCCTCGGGCAGGGACTGCTTCGCGGCCATAGAGGCCCATGACCTCGCCGGGCTCCAGGCCTCGATGAACGAGTGCACGCTCTGCTGGGAGGCCCTCCTGCCGGCCACCCTCCGGCATCCGACGATCGAGCTCGACCTCGCGGGGATCCAAGCCGCCTACCGCGCCGAATACGGCGGGGCCATGTACTCGGGCTGCGGCGGCGGCTACCTCTTCGTCGCGACCGGGCGCGAGGTGCCGGGCGCCTTCGGCTTCCGCGTCCGCCTTCCGGGGAAGGAGCTCGAGCCTTGAGCCGCGCCTTCGTCTCCGGGGCCTTCGACGATATCCGCTCGCGGCAGATCCGCTTCCTCGAGGAGGCCTCGCGCCTCGGGAGCCTGACCGTCTGCCTCTGGCCCGACGAGGCCGTCGCGCGCGTCGCGGGGGCGGCGCCGAAATTCGGCCTGGCCGAGCGGCGCTACTTCCTCGAGAGCATGCGCTTCGTCGACCGCGTCCTCGTCGCCCCCGAGGCCCTCGATCCCGATACCCTCGAGCTCGGCGCCGCCGATCCCGGCGTGGCAGGCGCGGCCGGCGCGGCCGGGGGGCTGCGCGGGGCCGCCTGGGTCCTCCCTCCCGAGCCCGCGCCGCCCGGCGAGGGCCCGAGCGCGGCGAAGCTCGCCTTCTGCGCGCGCGCGGGCCTCGAGCCCCGGGCCCTCCGCGCGGCCGAGCTCGGGGGCTTCCCCTACGAGGCCCCGCCCTACGGCGCCCCCATCGAGGGCGGCCGGCCCCGCGTCATCGTCACGGGCTGCTTCGACTGGTTCCACTCGGGGCACGCCCGCTTCTTCGAGGAGGCGGCCGCCTACGGGGAGCTCAACGTCGTCATCGGCTCCGACGAGAACCTCCGCCTCCTCAAGGGCGAGGGCCACCCCCTCTTCCCCGCCGAGGAGCGGCGCTACGTCGCGGCCTCCATGCGGAGCGCGGCCCGCGTCCTGGTCGCGAGCGGCTCGGGCTGGCTCGACGCCGAACCCGAGATCGTCGCGCTCGGCGCCTCGCGCTACGTCGTGAACGAGGACGGGGACAAGCCGGAGAAGCGCCGCTATTGCGAACGGCAGGGCATCGAGTATATCGTCCTCAAGCGGAGCCCGAAGGAGGGCCTGCCCCGCCGCGCGAGCACCGACCTGCGCGGCTTCTAGGGAAGGAGGAGGGACGATGCGCTACGCGCTCATACTCGCCGGCGGCTCCGGCACCCGGCTCTGGCCCCTCTCCCGCGACGCCTCGCCCAAGCAGCTCATCCCCCTGCTCGAGGGCCGCAGCCTCCTCGAGGAGGCCTACCTGCGCCTCGAGGGCCTCGTGCCCGAGGAGCGGCGGCTGGTCTGCGCCGCGCGGCGCTACCGCGATCCCGTCATCCGGCGCCTGCCCTCCCTCGCCGCCGCCGGCCCCTCCGGCGTCCCCCGCTACGTCGGCGAGCCCGAGGGCCGGGACACCCTGGCGGCTATCTACCTCTCCTGCGCCCTCGTCGCCCGGGAGGACCCCGACGCGACGGTGGGCCTCTTCACCTCGGACCACGTCATCAGGCCAGCGGCGCGCTTCCGCGAGATCGCGGGGCGGGCCTACGCCCTGGCCGAGGCCTCCCCGGGAAGCCTCGTCACCTTCGGCGTCGTGCCCGACCGGCCGGCGACGGGCTTCGGCTACGTCGAGCTGGGCCCGGAGCTCGCCGGGGCCGCGGCCTCGCCCGGCGCGCGGCGCGTCTTGCGCTTCCGCGAGAAGCCGGACGCGGCTACCGCGGCCTCCTTCCTCGCCGCCGGGCCCGGCCGCTACCTGTGGAACTCGGGCATGTTCGTGTGGAAGGCCGCCACCTTCCTCGAGCTGGCGCGGCGCTACGAGCCGGCCCTGGCGGCCTCGATCGACGCGGTGGCGCGCGGCGCGGGCCTGCCCGGCTTCGAGGCGGAGCTGGCCGCGGCCTACCCCGCGCTCAAGAAGATCTCGGTCGACTTCGGCTTCATGGAGCCGGCCTCCCGGGATCCCGGCGTCGAGATCGCGGTCCTGCCCCTGGACCTCGAGTGGCTGGACATCGGCTCCTGGCCGGCCTACGGCGAGCTCCTCCCGCGCGACGAGTCGCGCAACGCGGCCTCGGGCGAGGCGGCCCTCGTCGAGTGCTCCGGGACCCTCGCGGTCTCGACCGAGCCGGGGCACCTGGTCGCCTGCCTCGGCTGCGAGGACCTCGTCGTGGTCCATACGCCCGACGCCACCTTGGTCTGCCCCCGCTCGCGCGCCGACGAGCTCAAGAAGCTCTACGGCCCGGTCTCGGAGCTCGAGGGCGGCCGCTACAGATGAAGCGCTGCGCGAACTACCTCGCCGGGGTCGGCTACGCGACGATCTTCGGCTTCTCCTTCCTCGTCACGAAGGACGCCCTCGCGGCCCTCGACCCCTTCGAGCTCCTCTTCCTCCGCTTCGGCCTCGCGGCCCTGGCGATCGGGGCCCTGGCCCTGGCGGGCCTCGTGAAGCTCGAGTACCGGGGCAAGCCCAAGGCCGACCTCGCCCTGGCCTGCCTCTTCCAGCCCCTGCTGTACTTCGCCTTCGAGACCTTCGGCATCAAGGAGACCTCGACGAGCACGGCGGGCATCCTCATCGGGGCCCTGCCGGCGGCCGTCGCCGTCCTCGGCGCGCTCATGCTCAAGGAGCGCCTCTCCCTCCGCCAGGCCGCCTCCCTCGGGCTCTCGATCGCGGGCGTGGCCCTCGTCGCGGCCTGGGGCGCCATCTCGGGCTCGGGCGCGGAGCGGGGGGACAGCCCGAGGGGGATACTCCTCATCCTCGGGGCGGTCGGGAGCGCGACCTTCTTCAACATCTACTCGCGCAAGTCCAGCCGCAGCTACGGCCCCATCGAGACCACCTTCGCGATGATGCTCACCGGGGCGATCGTCTTCGGGGCCGTGGCCCTGGGCCGCGGCGCCGCCCTCGGGCGCCTGGCCGGCCCCGAGGGCCTGGCGGCCCGGGCCGCCTCGGCCTGGGTCGGGATAGCCTACCTGGGCCTCCTGTCCTCGGTCCTGGCCTTCTTCCTGGTCAACTTCACGCTCTCGCGGCTCATGGCCTCGCAGTCGGTGGTCTTCGCGAACCTGACGACGGTGGTCACCGTGGCCGCGGGGGTCGTCCTGCGGGGCGAGGCCTTCGGCGCGGTCCAGGCGATCGGGGCCGCGGCCATCGTCCTCGGGGTCTGGGGCACGAACGCGGCGGCCCGGCGGGGCCGCGCCTAGACCGGCATCTCGTACACGCGGTAGCGCCGGGAAGGCCGGCCGCCTAACTTGTTCACCGCGTTGACCATGGCCCAGTTGTCCTCGAGCACGTAGTTGACCTCCATGGTCAGCCGAGGCTCGGCCATGCGCTCCCACATCGCCCGGTACAGGAGGCTGTCGATCCCCCTGCCCTGGTAGCCCTCGGCGACCCCGAGCCCGAACATGCGGTAGCGGTGGAGCCGCGGTATGCCCCAGAGCAGGCGCGCCCAGCCGAAGGGGAGCATGCGGCCGCCCGTCCTCTTGAGGATCTGGTTGAGGTCGGGGAGGGTGAGGGTGAAGCCCACGTCGCGGCCCTCGGGATCGCGCGCGAAGAGGACGAGCTCGGGCCGGAGGATGGGCCTGAGGTCCCGCGCCATGGCGGCTATCTCCGCGTCCGTGATGGGGGAGATGCCCCAGTTGTCCTTGAGCGAGCCCAGCGAGAGCCGGGCGAAGAGCTCGACCTCCTCGTCGAAGCGCGAGAAGTCGAGGGTCCTGATCGTGATCCCATAGCGTTGGGCGACGGCGTCGGTCAACGTGAGGATGCGGTCGGGTATGCGGTAGCCGTCGGGTATGGAGAGCTCCCAGCACAGGAGGTCCTTGGCCTTGGCGAGGCCGTAGGCCTCGAGGAGGGCCGCGTAGGCGGGATGGTTGTAGGGGGCCATCACCACGGGCTCGGGCTCGAAGCCCTCGACGACCAGGCCCCACTCCTGGGAAACGAAGCTCCAGGGCCCGCGCATGGTCAGGATGCCGCGCGCGGCGAGCCAGTCCCGGGCCGCCCCGAGGAGGAGCGCCGCGTCCCCGCGGGCCAGAGCGCCCTCGGGATCGGCGCACTCGAAGTAGGCGAACATGCCGATCGCCGATCCCCAGGCCTCGAGGGCGAGGCGGTCGACCAGGGCCGCGATCCGCCCCACGGCCCGGCCCCCGCGCTTAAGGAGGAAGAGCCGGTAGTCGCAGTGGGCCAGGTAGGGATTCCGGTCCGGATCGAACTCCGCGGCGAGGGAGGCCCGCAGGGGCGGCACCCACATGGGGTCGCCGCGGTAGAGGCGGGAGGGGAGGGCGAGGAACTCCCTGAGCTCGCGCCCGGACTCGACGGGGACGATGAGGGCCCGAGCCTCCCCCGAGCCCCTCATGGCGCGGCCCCCTCGAGCCAGGATTCGAGGCGGGCGAGGGCCTCGGGGAAGTTGGCCCGGCCGAGGCCGAGGCGGAAGCGGGCGCGGTCCGCGCCGTAGCAGGAGCCGGGGAGGAGGAGGACCCCGGCCTCGCGCGCGAGGGCCCCGGCGAGGGCCTCGGCGTCGCGGCCGAAGCGGGCCGAGGTGTCGGGCCCGAGGGCCGGGAAGGCGATGGAGCCGCCCTCGGGCGCGATCCAGGAGGCGAAGCCGGGCCGGCGCGCGAAGAAGGAGGCGGCGAGGGCCGCGTTGGCGCTGACGAGGCCGAGGCTCCGCGCGGCGAGGAGCTCGAGGTGGCGAACGGCGACCCCGGCGAGGAGCTCCGAGGGCCCCGAGGAGCAGATCGAGTTGTAGTCCTTGACCACGGCGACCGCGTCGAGGAGGTCGGCCCGCCGCGTCGCGAGCCAGCCGATGCGCAGGCCCGCGAGCCCCGAGCTCTTGGAGAGCACGTTGAGCGAAACCCCGTTCTCGTAGGCCTCGCAGGCGGCGGGCAGCCGGCGCGCGCCCTCCAGCTCGAGGTAGCGGTAGACCTCGTCGACGAGGAGGATGGTCCCGCGCAGGCGGCAGAGCTCGACCACGCGCGCGAACTCCTCGGGCCGCATGAGGGCCCCCGTCGGGTTGTGGGGGGCGTTGAGGACGACGAGCTTGGCCGGCTTCCGGAGGAGGGAGGCGAGCTCCTCCGGGTCGAGGAGCCAGCGCCCGCCCTCGGGCCGGAGGGTCCAGGGCTCGACCTCGCAGCCGAGGGCCCGCGGGATCTCCGCGAGGGACTGGTAGCAGGGCTGGTTGACCAGGACCCGGTCGCCGCGCTCGAGGGTCGCGAGGCAGAAGTTGAGGATGGCCTCCTCGGCGCCGGCGTGGACGAGGACGCCCTCGGGCCCGAGGCCCCCGTAGAGCCGGGCTATGTCGGCGCGGAGGGCGGGGGCGCCCCGGGACTCGGTGTAGCCCAGGCGGAGCTCGAGGAGGGCCTCCTCGGCGCCGGCCTCGAGGGCGAGGAGCTCGCGGACCGGGATGCTCTCGCAGTCGGAGGAGCAGAGGAGGTAGGGGGTGGAGAACTCGTGCGCGGCGAAGAAGCGCTCGAGTCGGAAGGGCTCGAAGAATGCCATGGGGCAATAATAGCGAGCCGCGGCCGGAACGCAAGGGCGCGGGCCGAGGCCGCCCGAGCCTTAATCGAAATTTCGCTTGCGCCCCCGTCCGGGCTCGTCCATACTTCCCCCATGCCCAGACCCTTCCGCCTCAGGGCCCGAGGCGACCTGAGCGAGGACGCGAGGCTCATCGAGGCCCTCCTCTTCCTCTACCCGGCGACCCTCCTCGCCTTCGGCCTCGCCATCGAGGGCTTCGACCTCGGGGCGGTGGCCCGGGGCCTCGCGGTCATCGTGCGCGAGCCGGACACCCTGATCAACGACTACGTCGCGCACGCGGGCCTGGGCGCCCCCTTCGTCAACGCGGGGCTCTGCTCCCTGGCCGCCTTCGCCCTGATCCGCGCCCTGGGCGCCGTCGTCTCGGGGCCGGCCATCGCGGCCGTGCTCACGATCGCCGGCTTCGCCCTCTTCGGCAAGAACGTCTACAACATCTGGCCCGGCATGATCGGGATCTGGCTCTTCTCCCGGCTCGTCCGGAGGCCCTTCGCCGAGTTCCTCATCGTCGCCCTCTTCGGCACCGCCCTCTCCCCCCTCGTGAGCGAGGTGACCTTCGGCCTCGGCCTGCCCCCGGCCCTCGGCCTCGTCCTGGGCCCGGCCGCGGGGATGCTGGCGGGCTTCTGCCTGCCCTCCCTCGCCAAGCACCTTTTGCAGCTCCACCAGGGCTACAACCTCTACAACATCGGCCTCACCGCGGGCCTCGTCGGCACGGCGGTCATGTCCCTCTTCCGCGCCTTCGGCATCAAGGTCGACGGGGGCGGGGCCTGGTCAACGGGCAACCGCGAGGTCTACCTCCCCTTCCTCCTCGGCCTCTTCGGCTCCATGATAGCCTTCGGCCTCGCCATGGGCCCCTCGATCCGCTCGGGCCTGCGGGGTATCCTCTCCTCCTCGGGGCGGCTGGTGAGCGACTTCGTGCGGAGCTACGGCATCGGCCCGACCCTCGTCAACATGGGCCTGGTGGGCCTCGTCGGCTCGGCCTACATCCTCGCCGTGGGCGGGGACTGGAACGGGCCGACGATCGGGGGCCTGTTCACCATGGTCGGCTTCGCCGCCTTCGGCAAGCACCCCTTGAACATCGCCCCCGTGATGGCCGGGGTGGCCGCCACGGCCCTCGTCTCGACCTACTCTCCCGCGGCCCAGGGCCCCATCCTGGCCGCCCTCTTCGGGACGACCCTGGCCCCCCTGGCCGGGCGCTTCGGCCCCCTGGCCGGCTTCGCCGCGGGGGCCCTCCACCTCACGGTGGTGAGCAACGTGGGCTACCTCCACGGGGGGCTCAATCTCTACAACAACGGCTTCTCCGGCGGGCTCGTGGCGGCCATCCTCGTGCCCCTCTTCGAGGCCCTGCGGGAGAGGAGGCGCCATGGACGCTGAAGTCATCCAGCTCATGCGCATCGGCGAGGAGCTCCTGAAGTACCTCTACCTCGAGGGGGCCCGCTCGATCAGCATCCGCTACGAGTTCGGCTTAGGCGACGCGAGCTGCCTCGCCATAGCCCCCGATCTCGTCCTCGAGGAGGAGCGCCTGGCCGAGCTGCGCAAGAGCCTGAAAGGGCCCCTGCAGCCCGAGCTCTCCGAGTACTACGGCATCCTCGTGGGCAAGCGGATCGACGCCTCGGAGCTGGCCTTGGCGGCGACCATGGCCGAGGCGGGCTACATCGACTCCGATCCCGAGCGGGGCACGAGCATCCTCATGAGCCGCCGTACGCCCGCGAAAAGTTAGCCGACAGCGTTTCCCCGGCATCCTCGGCCGGGCGGCCGCGGATGGCCGCGATGCCCGCGACTACCTTTACTATGTCGCCCAACGCGCAGTAGGCCGAGCCCCGCGGGGGCTGCCAGGGGGCGTCGGTCTCCGAGAGCAGTCGCTCCGCCGGCAGCGAGGCGCAGGCCTCGATCGCGCGCTTGTGCCCGTTCAGGACGACGGCGCCGAAGGAGAAGTAGGCCTCGACGCCCCGCGACAGGAGCGAGGCGGCCTCCCCGGCGCCGCCCGAGTAGGAGTGGAATATCGCGGCCGGGAGGCGCTTGAGGCGCGGGGAGTACTCGAAGGCGAGGTCCATGGCCTTGCGCAGGTGGAGGATCAGCGGCAGGCCGCGGCGCTCGGCGATCCCGAGCTGGAGCTCGAAGGCCTCGCGCTGCGCGGCCTCGTTCTCCGGGCTCCGGACGAGCCCGGGGCGGTCGCCGAAGAAGTCGAAGCCGGCCTCCCCGATCGCGGCTATCCTGCCCTCGGCGGCCAGGCGCTCGAGGAAGCCGGGGTCCCCGATGCCGAGGGCCTGGGGGTGGATGCCGAAGCTCGCGACCGCGGCCAGGCCCCCCGCCGCGAGGCGGGCGCGGAGGGCCTCGCTGGCCTCGAACTCGGGTCGCTCGTGGCTGGCGGCGCAGCCCTTCCAGGCGAGGCCCCGGGCGGCCTCGGGGAAGCCCGGCTCGAGCCGGGCGAGGTCGACGAGGTGGAGGTGGGCGTCGGCGAGCATGGCCAGAGTATAGCCTGTCCGGGGCCTGCGCGCCCGCGAGGCCCCGCGGCCTCGGGCGCCGGGGGCCCTCAGCCCTCCAGGAAGACCGTGTCGCCCGGCCGCGCCACCACCCTGGCCGCTCCCTCGCCGAGGACGGACTCGAGCTCCTCCGTGCGCCGGCCCTTGGCCGCGAGGAGCTCGGCCGAGGAGAGGGAGCTTATGACCTTGGCCGCGTCGTTCACGAGGACGACGTCCCCGCGCTCGAAGCTCCCCTCGACGCCGACGACGCCCGCGGGCAGGAGGGAGTTGCTGCCGCGCATCGCGGCGAGGGCTCCGGGATCGACGAGGATGCGGCCCTTGGGACGCTTGTTCTTGATCCAGCGGTCGCGGTTGCGCAGGCCGCTCGCGGCCTCGAAGAGGGTCCCGACCCGCTCGCCCGCGAGGATGCGCGATATCGCGCGGCTTTCGCGGCCGTGGGCGATGACGACGCGGCAGCGGGCGTCTCGGGCTATGCCCACCGCGAGGAGCTTGGTCCTCATCCCCCCGGTGGAGAACTCCGTGCCCTTGCCTCCGGCCGCGCCGAGTATCTCGGGGCCGAGCTCGCGCACGTAGGGTATGGGCCTGGCCCCCGGGTCCTCGCGGGGGTTCGCGTCGTAGAGCATGTCGACGTCGGAGAGGATGACCAGGAGCTCGGCGTCGATCTTGCTCGCGACGTAGGCCGAGAGCTGGTCGTTGTCCCCGAAGGCGATCTCGGCGGTGGAGACCGCGTCGTTCTCGTTGAACACGGGGATCACGCGGCGCTCGAGGAGGACCTCCACCGTGGAGCGGAGGTTGAGGTAGGCCTCGCGGTCGTCCCAGGTGTAGCGGGTGACCAGGACCTGGGCGGCGGTCAGTCCGTAGACCCCGAAGGCCCTGCGGTACTCGTCCATGAGCAGGCTCTGGCCGATGGCCGCGCAGGCCTGCTTCGTGCGCAGGTCCTTGGGGCGCTTGGCCAGGCCGAGCTCGCGCGCGCCCATGCCCACGGCTCCCGAGGTGACGACGATGATCTCGCGGCCGGCGCGGGAGAGGTCGGCGAGCTCCGCCGCCACGCGGTGGAGGAACTCGGCGTCGATGCCCCCGGCCTCGCGGTCGGGGCCGCCGGAGAGCCGGCCCGGCGCGTCCTTGGGCCGGGCTATGGTGTTCGTGCCGATCTTGATGACGACGCGCCTGGACTCGGCCAGGGCGCGCCGCGCCGCCCGCTCCGCGGCCGAGGCCGCCCCGGGCTTCCGCGGCCCCTCAGTTCCCGCCATAGCGCTTCCCCCTCTCCTCCGGCAGCTCGGCGTGCTCGAAGCGCCGCGAGCCCGAGGCGTAGTCGGCGACGAGCTGGCCCGAGCCCTCGAGGAGCCACTTGTAGGTCATGAGGCCCTCGAGGCCCATGGGGCCGCGGGCGTGGAGCTTGCCCGTCGAGATGCCGAGCTCGGCCCCGAGGCCGTAGCGGTAGCCGTCGGCGAAGCGGGTGCTCGCGTTCCAGTACACCGAGGCCGAGTCGACCTCGGCCATGAAGCGCCGGGCGGCCTCCCGCGAGGAGGTCGCGATGGCGTCCGTGTGGCCCGAGCCGAACTCGTTGACGTGGGCGATCGCCTCGTCGAGCGAGCCGACGACCTTCACGGCCATGACCAGGTCGAGGTACTCGACGGCCCAGTCCCCGCCGCCCTTGGGCGACCGGCCGGGGCCGGGGCCGAGGATGGCCAGGCTCCGAGGGCAGAGCTCGAGGCGGACCGAGGCGGACTCGAGGGCGGCCGCGATGGCCGGAAGCGCGCGTTGCGCGATCCCGGAGTGGACCAGGAGGACCTCGGCCGCGTTGCAGGCCGCGGGATACTGGGCCTTCGAGTCGAGGGCGAGGGCCGAGGCCATGGCCACGTCGGCGTCCTCGTGGACGTAGAGGTGGCAGATCCCGTCGGAGTGGCCGAGGACCGGGATCCGGCTCGACTCCTGGATCCGGCGGACGAACTGCTTGGAGCCCCGGGGTATGACGAGGTCGACGTAGCGGTCGAGCGCGAGGAGCTCGGCCACCTCCTCCCTGGTCTCGAGGCAGGAGAGCCAGCCGGCGGGGAGGCCGGCCTCGGCGCCGGCGGCCGCGAGGAGGGCGGCGAGCTCGCGGTTGGTGCGCTCCGCCTCCCGGCCCCCCTTGGCGACGATGGCGTTGCCGCTCTTGATGGCCAGCCCGGCCATCTGCACGAGGGCGTCGGGGCGGCTCTCGAAGACGAGGGCCACGAGGCCGATCGGGCAGGATATCCGCCTGAGCTCGAGGCCAGCGTCGAGGCGGCGGGCCTCGAGGATCCTGCCCGCCGGATCGGGCAGGCGGGCCAGGGCCGCGAGCATCGCGAGGGACTCGGCGAGCTTGCCCTCGTCGTAGGTTAGGCGCTTGAGAAGGGGAGGGGCGAGGCCGGCGGCGCGGGCGGCGGCGAGGTCGGCCTCGTTGGCCGCGAAGATCCGGCCCGAGCCCTCGCGCAGGCGGGCCGCGGCGAGGGCCAGGGCCCCGTCCTTGATCCCGGGGCCCAGGGCCAGGAGGGCGCGGGCGGCGGCGGCCCCCGCGCGGGCCAGTTCGAGCGTATCCATGGATAGAAACTAGCAGGGGGAGGGGGCGGCGCGCAATGGGAGCCCGAGGCGGGGCCCTCAGGCGCGGCGGAGGAAGAGGGAGGCGATCCAGGCGAGGAGGGCGATCCAGAGGAGGACGAAGAGGAGCGCGGCCGCCCTGCCGGCCTTCGCGTCCATCCGCTCCCCCGAGGCGAGGCGCTTCCAGGCCTCGCGGCGGCAGCGCGCGGCCACCTCGGGGGGGATGAGGCTGAGGGCCCAGGCCGCCAGGGCGGGCAGGATGACCAGGTCGTCGAGCTGGCCGAGGAGGGGAATGAAATCGGGGATGAGGTCCACCGGGCTCGCCGCGTAGGCGAGGGCGGCGATGATGACGACCCGGGCGAGGCGGGGCGTCCCCGGGTCGCGCAGGGCGAGGTAGGCGGTCCAGAGCTGCCGCTGGAGGCGGGCGGCGCGGCGCCTAAGGCGGGCGAGGGCGGGCCGCTGCGGGCGGCGGGCCCCGGGCGCGGCTCGGTCCGGAAGGTCCTTTCCCATGCCGGGATTCTAGCGAGCTTCGACCCCTCGGCATAGGCTCGGGCGCGATTTGCTTCGGCCCGCGGCCCCGCCTATACTGGGAGCAGAGTGGCATCGTGAGAACACGCAGCATCGGCTCCCTCCTCGCCCTGGCGGCCTCGCTCCTCCTCTCCTGCTCGGAGGGCCGGGGCGCCGCGCCCGGCGAGGCCCGGGCGCCCCGGGGCGAGGCGGGTCCCGCGCGGGAAGCCCCCCTGGCCGAGCCCTCGGCGGCCGCCCGGAAGCTGGCTGCACGACTCGCCGCCGGCGGGGGCCTCCGCGCGGCGACCACCGCCACGCGCAGCATCTACGAGCCCCCCGACCCCGGCGAGCCCGGGAAGGGCTTCGGCGGCTTCCACGCCCGCCTCGCCGCGGACTTCGCCTCCTGGCTCGGCGTGGGCTTCCGGATCGAGGTCCTCCCCTTCGACCGCTTCTTCTCCGTCGGCGGGAAGGTCTACGGCGAGGGCCTCCCCCCGCCCCCGGCCGGTTCCCGCTCCGATGTCTTCGAGGGCTACGACCTCATCGTCCACAGCCTCGCCCCCCTGCCCTGGCGCGAGCCGCTCATGCGGGTCCTGCCCTTCCTCCCCAACCGCATCCTCACGATCACCCGCGCGGGGGAGGAGCTCGCGAGCCTCCGCGACCTCGCGGGCAAGACGGCCGTCGTCTCGGCGCGGTCGAGCTACGAGTCCTCGCTCCGCGCGATCCGCGAGCGGCTCGGCCTCGGCTTCGCCATCGTCGCCCTGCCCGACGACCGGCTCGACGCCTACGCCGAGGTCCAGGAGGGGAGGGCCGATCTCACCCTCCGCGACGCCGACACGGCCGCCTACCTCGCCCCCGCCTATCCCGGCCTCTCCATCGGCCTCCCCGTCTCCGACCTCCAGCTGACCGGCTGGGCCGTGGCCCCCGAGGACGGGGAGCTCGAGGCGGCCTTCCGGGAGTACCTCGCGGCGGCCAAGGCCTCGGGCTCCTACGCCCGGCTCTGGCTCGAGTGCTTCGGCATGAAATTGGAGGACTACTACAGCCTCCTGCGCTACCGGGAGGCCGCGGCCCTCGCGCCGACCGGGCCTCAGCGCGCCCGCCTCGAGAGGATCAGGCGCGCTGGCGGGCTCAGGGTGGCCATCCAAGCCGAGCTCAGCGTCTACGAGCCGCCCGCGGGAGATTCCGGAGGCGAGCCCCGGGGCCTGCACTACCTCCTCGTGAAGCGCCTGGAGCGGGACCTCGGGATCCCGGTAATCCTGCGGCCGGTCAGCTTCGAGGAGTTCCTCTCGCTCGGCGGGAGCGTTCCCGAGCGGGCCAAGACCGATCCGAGCTACTCCTACGCGCCCGATCTCCTCGAGGAGGTCGAGCTCTACGTCGGGAGCCTGAGCCCCCTCGCGTGGCGGAAGAAGTTCCTGCGCTTCGTCGGGCTCTACCCCAATCGCCTGATGTACGTCGGCCGCGGCGGGCTCGGGCTCGATTCCCCCGCGGCCTTGGCCCGGCTCCGGCTGAGCCTCCTGCCCGACACGAGCTACGAGTCCTGGCTCCGCGCCCGCGAGGCCGAGCTCGGATCGCGCCTCGGCTTCCTGCCGGCGGGCAGCGAGCGGGCCGCGGTCGAGGCCGTGGCAGCGGGGAAGGCCGACCTCACCATCTCGGACGCCACCATCGGCCTCGCCCTCCTCCGCGAGTACCCGGGGCTCTCGATGGCGCCGGCCTCGAGCGAGGTCGACACCATCTCCTGGGCCGTCGCCAAGGGCGACGAGGACCTGGCTTCCCTGCTCGACTCCTGGGTCGAAGCGATCAAGGGGGACGGGAGCTTCGAGGGCCTCTGGCTCGAGTCCTTCGGTTCCTCCTTCGCGGAGTACCTCGGCATGATCGCCGCGGAGGACTAGAGGGTGCGCTTCAGCTCTCGGCTCAGCCTGGTCCTCCTCCCGGTCGTCCTCCTCCCGGCCATCCTCGCGGGGAGCATCCTCTTCGCGACCACGAGGCTGACGGTCCGCGATCTCTACTTCGAGGCCCTCGACCTCGAGCTGAGGGCCCTCGAGCGGCAGTCCGAGCTCGAGGCCGAGCTCCTCGACCGCCTCGGCGTCGCCGCCTCGCCCTTCTACTCGAAGAGCGCCCGCAAGAAGCTCGCGGCCTTCGCCGCGGGCCTCTCGGGCACCCCCGGCGCTTTCCTCATCCTCGACGAGGCTGGCCGGATACTCCTCGGGCCTCCCGGGATCGAGGCCGGGGAGGCCGAGCTCCTCGTCGCCCCCTTCGGCGCCGATCCCGGGCGCCGCCTCGTCAGCTTCCCGGCCGAGGGGCTGCGCTACATCGGCCGGGAGCTTCTCCTCCCGGCCTGGGGCTGGAGGGCCTTCGCCCTCATCGACGAGGGCCTGCCGGCGCGGACCGCCTTCTCCCTCATCGTCCCCGCCATCGCCTTCCTCGCCGCCGGGGCCTTGGCGGCCGGGGCGGCCGCCCGCTTCCTGGCCAGGAGGGTCTCGCGGCCCGTCGAGCGCCTCGTCGCCGCGACGCGGCGCATGGGCTCAGGCGAGCTCTCGGCCCGGGCCGAGGCCCGGGGCGACGAGGAGTTCCTCGACCTCGCCTCCTCCTTCAACGAGATGGCGGGCCGCCTCGCCGAGATGACCTCGGGCCTCGAGGCCACCGTGGCCAGCCGCACCGAGGAGCTTTCGGCGGCCAACGCGGGGCTCCGGTCGGCCCTGGAGGAGCTCCGGGAGGCCCAGGACCACATCGTCCGCTCGGAGCGGCTCTCCGCCCTCGGCCAGCTCTCCGCCGGCATCGCCCACGAGCTCAATACCCCCTTGGGAGCCATCGCCTCATCGAACCGGAGCCTCTCCGAGATACTTGACCGCGACCTGATCCCGGCCCTCTCCCTCGCCGCGGGCCTCGGCCCCGAGCGGCTGGCCTGCTTCCTCCACCTCCTCGAGCTCGGCCTGGCGGGCGCCTCGGGCCGGCTGGACTTCCCCGACCGGGCCGCGGCCCGCGCGGCCCGGCGCTCCCTCGCCGTCAAGCTCGAGGAGGCGGGCTCCCCGGCCGCGGCCGAGCTCGCCTCCCTCGCCGAGGAGCTCGGGGTCGTCTCCCTCCTCCTCTCCGATGAGGAGGGGCTCCTGGGCTTCTTCGCCGACCCCGAGTGCGCGGCCCTCCTCGAGTCGGCCTCGGGCCTGGTCGCGGCGCGGCGGGCCGCGCAGATCGTGGAGACGGCTGCCTCGAAGGCTGTTGGCGTGGTCGGGGCCCTCCGGGGCTACCTCCTCCCCGACCGGGGGGAGGCGAGCCTCGAGCCCGTCGACCTGGCCGCGGAGATCGAGACCGTCCTGGTCCTCGTCCATCACCGGAGCAAGCTCGGCGTCGAGCTGAGCCGCAGCTTCGAGCCGGGGCTCATGGCCCTGGGCACGGCCGCCGGGCTCGGCCAGGTCTGGATGAACCTCGTCAACAACGCCCTCCAGGCCATGGAGTACAAGGGCAGGCTCGAGCTCTCATCCGAGCGCCGCGGCGACCGGGCCGTGGTCCGGATCGCGGACTCGGGCCCGGGCATACCGGAGGAGATCCGCCAGAGGATCTTCGAGCCCTTCTTCACCACCAAGAAGCGGGGCGAGGGCATCGGCCTGGGCCTGGACATCTGCCGCAAGATCGTGGAGAGCTGCGGCGGCTCCATCTCCTTCGAGAGCAGGCCGGGCCGCACCGTCTTCAGCGTCGAGCTCCCCGCGGCCCCTCAGCGCGGGACCAATCCCTCGTTCTCGGCCTGATCGGGCTTGAGCTCGCCGAAGTCCACGTGGCAGTAGCCGCCGGGATTCTTCCGCAGGTAGTCCTGGTGGTAGTCCTCGGCCGGGTAGAAGGGCATGGCCTCGACGAGCTCGGTGGCGAGGGGCCGGCGGTATCGGCCGCTCGAGCCGAGGCTCGCGAGCATGGCCGCGGCCGCCGCGCGCTGGGCCTCGCTCGCGTAGAAGACGACCGAGCGGTACTGGGCGCCGATGTCGTTGCCCTGGCGGTTCACCTGGGTCGGGTCGTGCATCTCGAAGAAACGGCGGAGGAGCTCCTCGTAGCCTATGCGCCGCGGATCGAAGACGATCCTGAGGGCCTCGGCGTGGCCCGTGCCTCCCGCGCAGACCTCCTCGTAGCTCGGGTTCGGGAGCTTCCCCCCGGAGTAGCCCACCTCGGTCTCGAGGACCCCGGGAAGGCGGCGGAAGTACTCTTCCACCCCCCAGAAGCAGCCCGCGGCGAAAACCGCCGTCTCGCGGCCGACCGCGGGCCTTCGCTCGAAATCCGGGAAGAGGGCGAGGAGCTCGCCGTAGCCCGCGGCCTCCAGCTCCTCGACGGGCACGAAGCGGAGGGCCGCCGAGTTGATGCAGTAGCGCAGCCCCGCGGGCCCGGGCCCGTCGGGGAAGAGGTGGCCGAGGTGGGAGTCGGCGACGGAGCTCCTGACCTCGGTCCGGACCATGCCGTAGCTGGCGTCGGGCCGCTCCTTGACCGCCCCCGACTCGATGGGACGGGTGAAGCTCGGCCAGCCCGAGCCCGAGTCGAACTTGTCGGCCGAGCTGAACAGGGGCGCCCCCGACACGATGTCGACGTAGATGCCCGGACGGTGCTCGTCCCAGTAGGCGTTGCGGAAGGGCGGCTCGGTCCCGCAGAGCTGGGTGACCGCGTACTGCTCCTCGCTCAGCCGGGAGCGGAGCTCGGCCTCGCGGGCCTCGTCGGCTTTCTCATTCATGGCGGAGCCTCCCTTGGGCGGGGCGCAGGAGCCGGCGAGGGCCGCCGCCAAGGCGAAGGCGAGGAAGGCTGCCGCTCGGGCTAGGCGCCGTGTATTCATGAATCTTAATATACTAAAAAGCCAAAGGGAGGGCGTGATGAAAGGCTCGGTAGGGCGAGGGACGAGCGAGGGGCGGCGGCCGGCCCGAGCCGCCGCCCTGCGGGCCAGCCCCGGCCTATTCGGCCGGGGCGGTCCCTAGACCTGGGCTATGCAGCTGACGGGGCAGACCGCGGCGCAGGCCCCGCAGTCGATGCAGGCAGCCTCGTCGATCACCCGCTTGCCGCCCTCGCCCTCGCTGATGCAGGAGACCGGGCATTCCGATTGGCAGGCTCCGCAGCCCGTGCACTCTTCCTTGTTGATCCGGTGCGCCATGTGTTCCTCCTCCTGGGTACTATAGCGCATACCCCCGGCGCCGGGGAAAGGCCCCGGCTTGCCGCCGGCCGCGGCTATCGGGTAGCTTCTGGCCATGGTCTACGAGCTCGCGATCATCGGCGCCGGCGCGGTGGGCGCTCTCCTCGCCCGGGAGGCCTCCCGGGCCGGCCTCAAGGTCCTCGTCCTCGAGGCCGAGGCCGACGTCGCCTCGGGGAGCAGCAAGGCCAACAGCGCCATCGTCCACGGGGGCTACGCCGAGGGGCCCGAGACCCTCAAGGGCAGGCTCTGCGCCCAGGGCCGGGCCCGCTTCCCCGAGCTCGAGCGCGAGCTGGGCTTCGGTTTCAGGCCTATCGGGAGCCTGGTCCTCGCCCGCGACCTGCCCGAGGACCGGGCCCGGCTCGAGGCCCTCCTCGCGCGGGGCCTGGCCAACGGCCTGCGGGACCTGCGCATCGTCGAGGGCCCGGAGCTGCGCGAGCTCGAGCCCGCGGCGAGCCCGGAGTACGGCCTCGCCCTCTATTGCGCGGGGGCGGGGATCTGCAGCCCCTGGGACCTCGCGATAGCCGCCCTGGAGGCGGCGATCGGCCGGGGGGCCGAGCTCGAGCTCCGCCGGCCCGTCGAGGCGGTCCGCCGCATTCCCTCGGGCGAGGCCCCGGGCGGCGGCTTCTGGGAGCTCGAGGCCGGCGGTTTCGCCTATCGCGCCCTGGCCGTGGCCAACGCCGCCGGCCTCGGGGCCGAGGGCCTGGACCGCCTGGCCGGCCTGGAGCCTCCGCGCACGGGGGCCCGCAACGGCCAGTACATCGTCCTGGACCGGGGCACGGGCGGCCTGGTTGGCCACGTCCTCTTCCAGCTCCCCGGCCCCCTGGGCAAGGGCATCCTCGTTACCCCGACCTACCAGGGCAACCTCCTCGTCGGCCCCGACGCGAAGGAGCTCGAGGCAGCCGAGGATCCCGCCGCCATGCTCGGCAGCGACGCCGAGCGCCTGGGCCGGATCTTCGAGAGCGCCCGCCGCGTCGTGCCCTCCCTGAGCCTCGAGCGGGCCATCCGGAGCTTCACGGGGCTGCGCTGCGCGGCCGAGGACGGGGACTTCCACGTCGGCGAGGCCGAGCCCGAGCGGGCCCCCGGCTGGTTCCACGCCCTCGGGATCCAGAGCCCGGGCCTCACCGCGAGCCCGGCCATCGCGAGCCTCCTCGCCGGCCAGGCCGCCGCGTACCTCGGCCGCGGCCCCTCGGCGGCCGGGCCCGGCCTCGAGGAGGACGCGCCGCGCCGCCCCCTCCCGCCCCATCTCTCGCGCCGGCCCGAGCGCCTCCCCCCCGAGGCGGCCAAGGCCGCGGCCGCGCTGCCCCCGGGCGAGTGCGAGCGCCTGGTCTGCCGCTGCGAGCAGGTGCGCGAGCGGGAGATCGCCGAGTGCCTCGACCGAGAGCCGCGATGCGCGACGCTGGACGGGATCAAGCGCCGGAGCCGGGCCGGCATGGGAAGCTGCCAGGGCCAGTTCTGCCGGCCCCGCGTGATCGAGTTCGCGCAACGCCAGCTCGGCCGGGAGCTCGACGGGCGGGAGAGGCTGCGCGACCTCGAGGCCCTCGCCGCCGCCGGCCGGCCCGTGGCGCGCCTCTCCGGCCCCGAGCTCCGGAAGCTCGGGCGGGAGCTCGAGGGCAGGGGCTGAGCCGCCCCGCGCGGAGGGGCGGCCCGCCCTTCCCCGGCCCCCAAGGGCTTTACCTGGCCGCGGGCCCGTGGCTACCTTATACCTCGATGAACAAAGGCGAGAAGCTAGGCGATTCCCCCGGCCTCCCGGCCGCTCTCGCGGGGCTCGGGCGGCGCCGCGCGGCCAAGGCCGGGACCCTCCTCTTCCAGCAGGGCGAGCCGGCGGCGAGCTGCCTCTACCTCGAGTCGGGCGAGGTCTCCCTCAGGCGGGTCTCGGGCTCGGGCGCCGAGGTCGAGATCGCCGCGATCGGGGCGGGGGAGTGGTGCGGCGAGGTCATCCTCTTCGCCGAGGGCAGCTATCCGGCCCAGGCGATCGCGGTCCGCGACGTCTCCCTCCTCGAGTTCCGCCGCGCCGAGATCCTGGGGAGCACCGACCCGGCGGTCGGCGCCTTCTTCCTCGGCCTCCTCGCGCGGAAGTGCCTCAGGCTCAACCGGCGCATCGAGCAGCTCGCCATCATGGACTCAAGGGAGCGGCTCGCCCACTACATCCTCGGCCTCTGCCCGGGCCATGCTTCGGGCTGCGAGGGCGGGCGGAGGGCCTGCTCCTTCCCCTTCCCCAAGAAGAAGCGGGAGGTGGCCGAGGAGCTCGGGATGGCGCCCGAGACCCTCTCGCGCTCGCTCAGGCAGCTCGAGGCCGAGGGCCTCATCAGGATCGACGGGCCCCGGATCGAGATCCCCTCCTGCGATGGCCTCCTGCGGCTGATCGGGGAGGGCGAGGGAATTCGCTGAAAAATGCCGATCCTTGACCTCGGTCAAGGATCGAGAGCCGGAGTTCCGCTATCCTCGAATCAGACAGGGGGTACGAAACATGCGGCGGAAGATCATCGAGATCAACAGGGAGCTCTGCGACGGCTGCGGCCTGTGCACCACGGCCTGCGCCGAGGGGGCCTTGGAGCTCGACGCGGAGGGCAAGGCCGTCCTCGTCCGGGAGATCTTCTGCGACGGGCTCGGCGCCTGCCTCGATGTCTGCCCCAGGGGGGCCCTCAAGGTCGTGGAGCGGGAAGCGGCTTCCTACGACGAGGAGGCCGCCGTGGCCCACGTGAGCGCCACGCGCGGAGCCGAGGCCGCCGCCTCGGTCCACCGGAGCGCGGGCGCCCCGGCTCAGGGCCCCGGGCCCGCCCAGGGCCCGGCTCCGGCCCACCATGCCCACCGCGGCTGCCCCGGCTCGATGGCTCGCAGCTTCCAGCCCGCGGCCCGGCGCTCCGAGCCGCTTAAGCCGGCCTCGGCCCCCGCCTCGGGCTCCCCGGCCGGGGCAGCAGCCGCCGCCGCCCAGAGTCCCGGAAGGGCGGAGAGCCTCGACTTCGCCTCGGCTTCGGAGCTCGGCCAGTGGCCCATCCAGCTCCACCTCGTCTCGCCCTCCGCGCCCTACTTCAAGGAATGCGACCTCCTCGTGGCCGCCGACTGCACCGCCTTCGCCCTGGGCTCCTTCCACGCCGAGCTCCTGCGCGGCAAGGCCCTGGCCATCGCCTGCCCCAAGCTCGATCGGACGGAGGGCTACGTCGAGAAGCTCGCCGAGCTCATCGCCTCGAACACCATCTACTCCCTCACCGTCGCCCTCATGGAGGTGCCCTGCTGCTCGGGCCTCCTGCGGATCGTCGAGGAGGCGGTGGCGCGCTCGGGCAAGAGCATCGCGGTCAAGAAGGTCGTGATCGGCCTGGACGGGTCGAGGCGCTAGGGGCGGGGGGCGTAACAGGAGCTCTGTCCCCTTACGAGGCGCCCAAGAAGCTTCTATACCGGAACTCGAGCCTCTCCCTAGCGGGCCTATCCGAGGCCCGGGCCGGGAGCGCGATCTTCGTTCCGTCGAGTTCCTGGAGTCCATGGAGGAGCATCGGCCCGTCGCGCTCCTTAAGGATATCGGATCGTATCTTGACCTCGAAATCCGGGCTTACGCCCAGGATATCGTGGTCGTAGGCGGCATGGTGGATCTTGCATAATGAGAGCCCGTTCTGGACGATGGGAGTTCCGCGGTCGTCCGAGTCCGGGACGATGTGCGCCGCATCGAGGAGCTCCGGATGGCGCAACCTACAGACCGCGCATCGTTGATCATAGGCCGTTACCACGATGTCGCGAAACGCTTCTTGATGGAGGCGCTGACGCGTCTGGGCCCAGGCGTAGCGGCGGAGATCGATCGGCGACAGCGGGATGTCCAGCGGGTTCGTGCTCGGCTGCAGATTCTCGTAGGCCGGATCGACGCAGGCCCGAACGCAGAGAGCGCTTGGGTCGTCGTCGATGATTATGAGCGGCCAGATCGCCTGGTATCGATAGCGATGGACTTCCTTGAAATAGATGAGGGGCGTCCGCGTCCGCATGGCCTCCCTGAGACCACGATTGTCGCGGTGCTCGGGATCCTGGCCACGGTAGGCGTAGGTAAGGATTCCATCGCCCATATCGTCGAGCCTATATGGCCCATTCGCGACCGTCGTGATCGATATAGGCAGTGAAAAGCCCGCTGGATACCAGATGCCGTTCTGCCCTTTGAGGGTCAATCTCCGGTCATCGATGGTGATGCCGGCATTAAGTTCGCGCCCGTCGAAAATGCCGCCTTCCTCGACCGAACGGGCGCGAAGGTAATCGAATACCTTGAATCTCAGTGCTCGTTCGTCCATCGCCATGCCTTGATCCTCCCCGATGACGCTACGAAAATAGTACCTACAGTCGCCTATCCTGATTTTTCGAATGGGTCAAGATGCATTGTAGAGCTTCGCTCTCTCGTTGAGAACCATCGGTCGCCTTGGGTAGTTCGCCTCACCTCTCCCACCAGCCCCGGATGGAGGGGGCGCGGGGGAGGAAGGGCGCGAGCGGCCCCCGCCAGCGGCCGGCCCACGGGACGGCGCGACCTTCTTCCCCCGCACGATCCGTTTTTATCGGAAATGCGCGATTCCTTGACGGCGGTCAAGGACTGCCCGGCGGCCTTCCAGTACCCTCTGCCCATCCGGCGCCGCTCCCGCGAAGGTAGGGGCGAGCGCTGGAATCGGCCCCCGGGGTCGACGAGACTAGAAGATGGGCGTCCGGTGGCGCGTGCACCGGGCGCCTGAGCACAGGGAGGTACCATGTTCTGCCATCAGTGCCAGGAGACGATGAGGAATACGGCCTGCAACGCCGCCAAGGGCGTCTGCGGGAAGAGCGACGAGGTCTCGAATCTCCAGGACCTCGTCCTGTACGTCTGCAAGGGCATCGGCTTCTGGGGGACGAAGGCCCTCGAGAAGGGGATCTGGCGCGAGGACGCGGCCATGTTCGTCGACCGCATGCTCTTCGCCACGATCACGAACGCCAACTTCTCCGCCGCCGACTTCGAGCGCTGGATCGGCGAGGGCCTGCGGGTCCGGGAGGAGCTCCGGGCCGCCTTCGCCGCCTCGGGCGGCTCCGCCTCCGGGCCGGTCCCGGGCGCCGCCGCCTGGAAGGCCGCCGACCCCGAGGCCATCCGCGCCGCGGCCCGCGCGGGCCTGGGCGGCTGGGCCGAGACGAAGAACGAGGACATCAGGGCCCTGCAGTCCCTGGTCCTCTACGGCCTCAAGGGCATGGCCGCCTACGTCGAGCACGCCTACGTCCTGGACAAGTCCTCGAAGGAGGTCTTCGCCTTCATGCTCCGCGCCCTCGCGGCCCTGACCGACGAGGGCCTCGGCGCCGAGGCCTTGACCGCCCTCGTCCTGGAGACGGGCAAATTCGGGGTGGACGCGATGGCCCTCCTCGACGGGGCCAACACGGGGCGCTACGGCTCGCCGCGGATCACCAAGGTCAAGACCGGGGTGCGGGACCGGCCCGGCATCCTCGTCTCCGGCCACGACCTGCGGGACCTCCACGACCTCCTCGAGCAGACCAAGGGCTCGGGGGTGGACGTCTACACCCACGGCGAGATGCTCCCCGCCCACTACTACCCCTTCTTCGAGCAGTACGACAACCTCTACGGCAACTACGGCGGGGCCTGGTGGTCGCAAGCCTCCGAGATCGAGAGCTTCGGGGGGCCGGCCCTCTTCACCTCGAACTGCCTCGTGCCCCCCCGCGAGTCCTACAAGAGCCGGGTCTTCACCACCGGCGTCGTGGGCTTCGAGGGCTGCGCCCATATCCCCGACCGGCAGCCGGGCGGGATGAAGGACTTCTCGGCCATCGTCGCCCTGGCCAGGACCTGCCCGCCGCCCAAGAAGCTGGCCGAGCCCGCGGGCTTCGGCGGCGAGCTGGTCGGCGGCTTCGGCCACGACCAGGTCTTCGCCCTGGCCGACAAGGTCGTCGGCGCGGTCAAGTCCGGGGCGATCAAGCGCTTCGTGGTCATGGCCGGCTGCGACGGCCGCCAGGGCGGCCGCTCCTACTATACCGACGTGGCGAAGGAGCTGCCCAAGGATACGGTGATCTTGACCGCGGGCTGCGCCAAGTACCGCTACAACAAGCTCGCGTTGGGCGACATCGGCGGCATCCCCCGCGTGCTCGACGCGGGCCAGTGCAACGACTCCTACAGCCTGGCCCTCATCGCCCTGAAGCTCAAGGAGATCTTCGGCCTGGACGACGTCAACAAGCTCCCCCTCTCCTTCGACATCGCCTGGTACGAGCAGAAGGCCGTCCTGGTCCTCCTCGCGCTGCTCCACCTGGGGGTAAAGAACATCAGGCTCGGGCCCACGCTTCCCGGCTTCCTCTCCCCCGCGGTGGCGAAGGTCCTCGTCGACAGCTTCGGCATCAAGGGCATCGCGGCGCCCGAGGCCGACGTGGCGGCGATGATGGAGGGAGCATGAAACGCCATGTCGCGGGAAAGGTCTCGTGGGTCGGCAAGGTCGACTGGGAGCTCCGTAAGTTCCACGGCAGCGAGTACTCCACCCACCGGGGCTCGAGCTACAACTCCTACCTCGTCGAGGAGGGCAAGACCGTCCTCATCGACACGGTCTGGCAGCCCTTCGCGAAGGAGTACGTCGACAACCTCGAGGCCGAGCTGGGCCTCGGGAAGATCGACTGCATTGTCCAGAACCACGCCGAGACCGATCATTCCGGGGCCCTGCCCGAGCTGCTCCGCCGGCGGCCCGATCTCCCGGTCTACTGCACGGCGAACGGCGTGAAGTCGCTCAAGGGGCTCTGGCACGGGGACTGGGACTTCCGCGTCGTGAAGACGGGGGACTCGCTCGATATCGGAAACGGCAAGAAGCTGGTCTTCGTCGAGGCGCCCATGCTCCACTGGCCCGATTCCATGTTTAGCTACCTGACGGGCGACGCCGTCCTCTTCTCGAACGACGCCTTCGGTCAGCACTACGCCAGCGAGGCCCTCTTCAACGACCTCGTGGACCAGGACGAGCTCTGGGCCGAGTGCGTCAAGTACTACGCGAACATCCTGACCCCCTTCTCCGCCCTCGTGAGCCGGAAGATCGACGAGCTCCTCGGGATGAAGCTCCCGGTGGAGATCATCGCGACGAGCCACGGCATCGTGTGGAGGAAGGATCCCCTCCAGATCGTCCGGAAGTACGCGGCCTGGGCCAAGGACTACCAGGAGGACCGGATCACGGTCCTCTACGATTCGATGTGGGAGGGGACGAGGAAGCTCGCCGAGGCCATCGCGCAGGGCGTCGCGGAGGCCAGCCCCTCCACGGCCATCGTCGCGCTCAACACGGCCAAGACGGACAAGAACGACGTCATCACCGAGGTCTTCAGGTCCAAGGCCATCCTCGTCGGCTCGCCGACGATCAACAAGGGCATCCTCGCGAGCGTCGCGGGGATACTCGAGGTCGTCGAGGGTCTGCGCTTCAAGGGCAAGAAGGCGGCCTCCTTCGGCTGCTCGGGCTGGTCGGGCGAGGCGCCGAAGAAGATCGCCGAGGCGCTGGGGAAGAGCGGCTTCGAGATCGCGGCCGAGAGCCTGGCTTGCCCCTGGGAGCCCGACGAGGCCTTCCTCGACCGGGCGCGCGAGTACGGGCGGGCCTTCGCCGCGAAGCTGCGCTGAGGCTGGCGGCGCGCGGACCGGGTCCTCCAAAGGGCTTCGCGAAACGGAGGCGATCCATGAGCAAGACGATCGATGATCTGCGGCACGAGCATGAGGCGATCCTCTTCACCCTAGGGCTGCTGGGGAAGATGCGGGCCCTCGCCGAGGCGGGGAAGGCCCTCGATGCCGATGACGCTCTCGCGCTCATCGCTTTCCTGAAGGAGTTCGCCGATAAGTGCCACCACGGGAAGGAGGAGGGCATCCTCTTCCCGGCGCTCGAGAGGGCCGGCATCGCGAACGAGGGCGGCCCCATCGGCGCAATGCTCCGCGAGCACGAGCTCGGGCGCGGGCACATCCGCGATATGGAGGCGGCGCTGCGGAAGGAGCCCGCCGATCCCGCCGCCTTCGCGCGGGCGGCCGATGCCTACGCCCGGCTCCTCTCCCGGCACATCGAGAAGGAGAACGAGGTCCTCTTCCCCATGGGCGAGCGCGCCCTGGGCGAAAAAGCGCTCGACGATATCTACGGGCGCTTCGAGGAGCACGAGGAGAGGGTCATCGGCGCGGGGCGCCACGAGGAGCTCCACGCCCTGCTCGGCGAGTTCGAGAGGAAGTACCGCTAGGCCCGGCGCATGAGCTCGCGTCCGCGCGTCCGCATATCGGTCTTGTAGCGGCGGATCGGGCACTTCGCGCGGGCGGCGGCTTTCGGCGATCGAGGCCCGGGATGGCCTCGTCGAGGGCGGCCATGCGGCTCCCGCCGCGGTCGCCGCCCCTCATCGAAAAACTCCCTGTCGTTGCCGCAGGGCGCATCCGCGTCGCCCCCACGGAGACCCCATGTAAAACGCGTTGTCCGGACGAGCCCCGGGCGTCGTGTCTTTTACGTCGGCTGGATCCGAGCGTCAGGACGGCGAGCGAAGGATATTCAGTTCCATACGCTAGGTTGCGGTTACAGACCATGCCCCTGCCCTCGGCTTGAGTCTCCCGCGGCCCCGGGATAGAATGGCGCCGCGCCTTTCCGCCCGAGGGCGGCGACGCTGGAGCATCACGATGAACGACTCAGAGACCAGGGGCCGCGCGGCCATCCGCCATCGCCGTATCAGGCTTTTCATGGACGAGATCCGCCTCGCCATACTCCGCGACCCGCGGCCCTTCGCCGCGAGCTACGCCCCTAGCCCGGACCCGGTCCCGCTGAAGGCCAGCCTCGGCCTCGAGCGCCGGCCCGTCGCCGAGGGCGAGGTCTGGGGCCGGAACTGGGAATCGGGCTACTTCAAGCTCGAGGCGACGGTCCCCCTCGAGTGGAGGGGCCGCGCGGTCGCCGCCTGGCTGGACTTCGGCGGCGAGGCCCTCGTCTACTCCCGCGAGGGGCTGCCCCTCTACGGCCTCTCGAACGGCTCGGCCTTCGCCGAGCACTACGCCAAGGACCTGTACCGCCTCTTCCCCGCCTGCGCGGGCGGCGAGCGGGTGGAGCTCCTCGTCGAGGCCGCGGCCAGCTACATGTTCGGCCTCAGGCCGGCGACTGCCCCGGCCTCGAAGGCCGATCCCGCGCGCCACGGCTCCTGGGAGGCCCGGCTCGGCAAGCTCAGGTTGTGCGAGATCGACGAGGGGCTCTGGGGCCTCTGGCTCGACATGGACTTCCTCCTCCGCCTCTTCGACGACCTCGAGCCCTCCTCCGTCCGGGCGAGCCGGATCCTGCGCGCCCTCTTCGAGGCCACGACCGCCTATCGCGGCGATCCGGCCAACGCGGCGGCCTGCCGCGCCATCCTCGCGCCCGAGCTCGCCAAGCCCGCCTGCGCCTCGGCGCTGTCGACCACCGCCGTCGGGCACGCCCACATCGACACGGCCTGGCTCTGGCGGATCCGCGAGACCCGGCGCAAGATCGCCCGCACCTTCGCCAACCAGCTCGACCTCATCGAGCGCTATCCCGGCTACGTCTTCGGCGCCTCCGCCCCGCAGCACTACCAATGGGTCAAGGAGGACCACCCCGAGCTCTACGAGCGCGTCAAGCGCGCCGTGTCCGCCGGCCGCTGGGAGCCCCAGGGCGCCATGTGGGTCGAGGCCGACTGCAACCTCGTCTCCGGCGAGTCCATGGTCCGGCAGATCCTGCGCGGCAAGAATTTCTGGAAGGACGAGTTCGGCCTCGACGTGCGCAATTGCTGGATCCCCGACGTCTTCGGCTACGCGGCCTCCATGCCCCAGATCCTGCGCAAGTCCGGCGTCGACTCCTTCCTCACCCAGAAGCTGTCCTGGTCGAAGAACAACGAGTTCCCCCACGACACCTTCATATGGCGCGGCATCGACGGCAGCGAGGTCCTCACCCACTTCCCCCCCGAGTACACCTACAACAGCTACTGCCAGCCCGAGGCGCTGCGGAAGGCCGAGCGCGCCTTCCACGAGAAGGACCGCGTCGACGAGTTCATCACCCTCATGGGCATGGGCGACGGCGGCGGCGGCCCCAAGGAGGAGCACCTCGAGCACGCCCTCCGCGCCCGGGACGCCGAGGGCCTGCCCAAGGTCTCCCTCGGCCGCGCCGACGAGCTCCTCGACCGCCTGCGGAAGCGCGAGGGCGAGCTCGAGACCTGGGTCGGCGAGCTCTACCTCGAGTACCACCGGGGCACCTACACCACCCAGGCGCGGACCAAGCGCGACAACCGCCGCCTCGAGCAGGAGCTCTTCGCCGCCGAGTCCCTCTGCTCCTGCCTGCCCCTCGCCGACTACCCCCGGGACGAGCTCGGCCGCGTCGTCGATACCCTCCTCCTCCACCAGTTCCACGACATCATCCCCGGCTCGAGCGTCCACGCCGTCTACGAGGACGCCGCGGCCGCCTACGCCGAGGCCTTCGGCGCGCTGCGCGAGATCGAGAGCCGGGCGTTCCGCGCCCTCGGCCGCGAGGAGGAGGGCGCGCTCACCCTCTTCAACCCCCTCGGGACGCCCTGGGCCGGCCTCTACTCCCTGCCCGACGCGTTGCGCGATCGCGACCTGGCCGACGGCGCGGGCGGCCCCGTCCCGGTCCAGGCCTCCGGGAGCTCCGCCCTCGCCCGCGTCGAGGTCCCCGCCCAGGGCTTCCTCGTCCTTCGCGTCTGCGACGCGCGCGCCGCTGGCGCGCGCGCCTGCGACGGCCCGCGGCCCGGCGAGTCCGAGCCCGTGCTCGAGAACGAGCTCGCCCGCTACCGCTTCGACGCGTCGGGCCGCCTCGTCGAGGCCTTCGACAAGGAGCTGGGCCGCGGCATCCTCAAGGCCGGCGCGCGGGGCAACGTCCTCTCCCTCTACGAGGACACGCCCCACAACTACGACGCCTGGGACATCGACTTCTACTACGTCGACCAGCTCCTCGAGGAGGCGCGGCCCCGCGCCGGGACCTCCTGGCGCCGCTCGGCCTCGGGGCCCCTCCGCCAGGCCCTGCGCTTCGAGCTCGAGATCGGCGGGTCGAGCCTCGCGCAGGAGGTCTCCCTCGACGAGGGATCGAAGGCCCTCTCCTTCTCGACCGAGGTCGACTGGCGCGAGTCCCGCCGCATGCTCCGCGTCGCCTTCCCCGTGGCCTCGACGGCCCTCGAGGCAGCCTGCGAGATCCCCTTCGGCTACGTCATGCGGCCGACCCACGCCAACACCGAGTGGGACTTCGCGAAGTTCGAGGTCTGCGCCCAGCGCTGGGTCGACCTCTCGGACGCCCGGGGCGGCTTCGCGCTCCTGAACGACTGCAAGTACGGCCACCGCGTCCGCGACGCCGTCCTCGATCTCTGCCTGCTCCGCTCGCCCCTCTACCCCGACCCCGACGCCGACTTCGGGCCCCACGAGTTCGCCTACGTCCTGTACCCCCACGCGGGCGGCCCCTCGAGCGGCGAGGTCCAGGCGGCGGCGGCCCGCCTGAACCGCCCGCCCCTCGCCTTCGCGGGCGCGGTCGGCCTGGGCGGGACCCCGGTCCGCGCCCAGGGCGAGGGCTTCTCCGTCGAGGCCCTGAAGAAGGCCGAGCGGGGCGAGGCCCTCGTCCTGCGCCTCGTCGAGAACCGCGGCCTCGGCGCCAAGGCCCTCGTCTCCGGCGGCGGGGCCTACGGCCGGCTCGTCGAGACCGACCTCGTCGAGTGGGCCGAGGGCGAGGCCCGCTCCCTGGCCGCCCCGGCCGAGATCGAGCTCAAGCCCTTCGAGATCAGGACCTTCAAGGCCTTCGAAGGCGCATGACGCGAGATTTCCCGATGAAGCAGCGCGCCCATGACAGGACCAGGACGATGCGGGGTCTCGTCCTCTCGTACGTCGCCCTCCTGGTCCTCCCCCTGGCCCTCCTGACGTCGGTCTACCTCTTCATGCGCGGCGAGCTCGCCGCGGGCGCCGCCGCCACCATCTCCCTCAGGCTCTCCAACTGCGTCGAGCGGATGCGCTATACCCTCGACGTCTACTACGAGCGGGCCCAGGCCGTCGCCCTCGCCACGGTGCAGAACGACGACCTCCTGGCCATCATCGGCTCGGGCAAGAGCCCCAGGGGCAGCAACGACGCGGGAAGCTATCGCATCGCCTCGCAGCTCCACTCCACGGCCCTGAGCAACGACTTCATCGCCGATATCGCGGTTCGCCTCAACGACTTCAGGATCGGGATCGGCCAGAGCGGCTATTTGAGCGATGCGAGGATCTTCGAGGAGGGCTTCACCTCGGTCGAGGCCGACCTCCCCTACGCCGAGTGGCTCAGGATGGTCGAGGGCTTCGCCGTGGGACGGACCGTCTGCCTCGGGGACGGGACCCTCTACTTCCTCAGGACCTACCCCGTGACGCCGCGGGACGAGAAGAGCCGCTGCATCGTCATCATTAAGTTCAAGCCGCGGATCCTCTCCGATCTCCTGAAGGAGATCCCCGAGGGCAGCGCCTTCACGATCCTCGACGACGAGGGCCCGAAGGCGATCTTCTCGACGGATGGGCGGCTGCGGGATAGGACCCTCTCCTGGGACCTCTCCGAGGCGAAGGGGGAAGGCGCGTACGGCGGCTTCAGCGTCGCCTACGCGAAGAGCTCCCTCCTTCCGATAACGTATGTCTCCTCGGTCCCGCGGGAGCGCATCCTCGCCGCGCAGCGGCGGGCGAGCGGCTGGGCGAGCTTCGTCTTCGCGGCCTGCGCCCTCTCCTACGCGGCCTTCTTCGTTTACTTCGCGAGGAGGAATCTCGATCCCCTACGGCGCCTGCTCGCCGCGGTCAAGGGCGAGAAGTCGAGGGGCATCGGCCTCTCCGACCCCTACGCGGAGATCGAGACCATGCTCGTCGACGCGGCGGCCCAGAGACTGGCCCTGGCCGACCTCAAGCACGAGCGCGGGGACCTCGAGCGCCGGGACGCCTTCCTCGACGCCCTCGAGGGCCGCAAGGGCCGGCCCGAGGCCCTCGCCCTGCTCGGCGGGAACCTCGGCTTCGACTGCCGCAAGGGGGCATACTGCCTCGTCGAGCTCCGGTTCGAGGGTCAGGGAGATGAGGACGCGGGCGGTTCCCCGTCGGCGGCCCTCGGCGAGGGGCTCCTCTCGAGGGTCCTCGCGGAGGATTTCGCCGTGACGAGCTCGAGGAGGGGCTGCTCCGTCCTTTTCACGGTGTCGCGGAGGGAGGGAAACCCGGCCGTATCCTGGCCGGCCGGCGTCGAGGAGGGCTCCGCCCAGGTGCAGCACTACCTGCGCGACAACTCGGCCATCGAGACCTTGATCGCGATCTCCGACCCGCACATCGGGCCCGAGGGCATCCAAGCGGCCTATGACGAGGTCGCGCAGGCCATGGAGTTCATGCGGCTCGTGGGCAAGCAGACCGTGGCGACCTTCTCCCAGGCCTCCATCAAGACGGGCGGCAGCCTGAGCGCGGCCCAGCTCAGGCGGGAGACCCTCATGATCGGTTACGCGAGGGCGGGCGACTTCGCGCGCGCCAAGGCGGTCTTCAAGCAGATCCTCGAGGCCTACTCTGGCGAGGCCTCCCTCCCGGCGAGGGCGCTCAAGATGAGGATCTTCGCCCTCGTCGGGACCGTCCTCCAGGCGGTCGACGTGGCCGGCCTGTCGGGGCCGAGGCGAGGCGTCGAGGACGGGGCGGCCTACGACCGGCTCTCCCGCTGCGAGAGCCTCGAGGACTTCGAGTCCGTCCTCGGCGGCCTCTTCGACGAGCTCGAGGCCGCCTCCCGGGAAGGGGAGGGCGGCGCCCGGGAAGGCCTCGCCGGGGAGGTGCGGGCGATCGTCGAGGCGAACTACCGCAATACCGAGCTCAACGTCAGCCTGATCGCCGACATGCTCGGGCGCAACCTCGATTACGTATCCCGCTCCTTCGCCCGGGCCACCGGCATGGGCCTCCTCGACTACATCCATAGCGTGAGGATCGCCCAGGCGAAGGCCCTCATCGACGGCGAGCCGGAGATGACGATCCAGGCGGTCGCCGCGGCGGCGGGCTACACGAACTGCGAATCCTTCATCCGCGCCTTCAAGCGGAGGGAGGGCATCACCCCCGGGCGCTACAAGGCGGGCGGGAAAATCGCGGGGGACTGAGGATCTCGCCTCCTCGCCCTCCCCGGAACGTCGGAAAACGTCAATCGAAGACCGTCAATCCAGAGGCCTCCCCGGCGCAACTATCTGGTGGCGATGGAATTATCGAAGGCCCCTTCGTCGGCGACAAAGATCGACTATCGCGCGAAAACCGGCCATATACAATTCCCGAAAACGGCCCCAACAATGAGCTCCGCGGCCGGCGCCGGCTTCGGCCGACCCGCGGAGCCAGCATCTCGCACCCCTATTCACCAGGAGGCTATTCCCATGGCGCGAACCAGACTGAGAGCGCTTCCCTTGATCGCCGCGGCTCTCGTGGCCTTCGCCTTCGCCGGCCAGGCAGCGGCGCAGAAATCCGCGAAGGACGTCGTCCTCAAGTTCACCTACAAGCAGAACGGCGCGAGCGATCCCCTCGAGAAGTGGCTCAAGGACAAGAAGATCATCGAGCAGTTCGAGGCCGCGAACCCGGGCGTCAAGGTCCAGCTCGCGCCCATCCCCTCGACCGAGGGCGATTACGCGACCCTCCTCGCCCTCCAGCTCTCGTCGGTCAAGACGGCCCCCGACATCTTCATGGAGGACACCTACATGACCGCCACCGACGCGGCCTCGGGCTACCTCGCCTGCCTCGATCCCTACCTGGCCGGCTGGTCCGACTGGGCCAAGTACCTGGACGGGACCAAGGCCGCGGTCAAGGGCACCGACGGCAAGAGCTACGGCGTGCCGATCTCCACCGACTCCCGGGGCCTGTGGTACTCCTACGAGGTATTGCAGGCGGCCGGCGTCAAGACCCCCTGGCAGCCCAAGAGCTGGGAAGAGATCCTCGACACGGCGCGCAAGATCAAGAAGCACGACGCGAGCGTCGCGCCCATCTACCTGATCGTCGGCGCGGTGAACGGCGAGGGCGTCACGATGCAGACCTTCGACATGCTCCTCTACGGAACCGGCGACACGATGTACGAGAACGGGAAATGGCTCGTGAAGAGCAAGGGCATCCTCGACACCTTCAGGTTCATCGACGCGGTCTACAACAAGGAGAAGCTCTCCGTCGGCCTCGACGTCGCCCTCGCCAAGGATAGCGGGAGCCAGGTCTACGCGAAGATGTTCCCGAAGGCCAAGGCTGGCATCGGCTTGGGCGTCTGCACGACCTCCGGCAACTGGGTCCCGACCGGCCCCGCCCCGATCGCCGACGTCGAGAAGGTCTTCGGCTTCGCGGCCATGCCGACCCAGCTCGGAGGGAAGCCCGCCACGGTCAACCTCTGCGGCGGCTGGTCCTGGGCGATCTCCCAGTACTCCAAGGAGAAGGACCTCGCCTTCAAGTTCATCGCCTTCTGCGGGAACAAGGAGAACGCCACCGCGCGCAGCCTCTACGACGGCAGGATGTCCCCCCGCTCCGACTCGATCTCCATCGACGAGTACGCGAAGCGGCCGTTCATCAAGGAGATGGTCGCGAACATGGCCAACTCCTTCGTCCGCCCCAAGAACGAGTCCTACGCCATGGTCTCCACCCAGGTGCAGGCCATCGTCGAGGAGCTCGCGAGCGGGAGCCTCACGCCCGAGCAGGCCATGGCGCAGTACCAGGCGCGGATCACGAACATCGTCGGCAAGGACAAGACCTTCGAGAAATAGCGGCGCGTCGCGCGAGCGGCGCCGTCCGACTCGGGGCCCCCGCGGCGCGAGCGCCGCGGGGGCCCGGCCGCCCATACAGACGTACGGCTTGAAAGGCGAACAGACCCTATGTCGAATCACGGACATCGCGGCAATAACGCGACCGCCCTCACCTTGATCCTCCCCGCGATAGCGCTCCTGGGCTTCTTCTTCGTATGGCCGATCGTCCTGAGCTGCTACTTCTCGCTCACCGACATGACGCTGAGCGGATCGAGGGCGGTGCGCTACCATTTCGTGGGTTTCGAGAACTTCAAGCACCTGTTCGCCGACCCCCTGTTCAGGACGAGCTGCGCCAATACCCTCATATTCCTCGCGCTTTCCGCCATCATCGGCCAGCTCGCGCTCGGCTTCATCGTGGCCCTCATCATGCGCGGGAAGCGCCGGTGGTTCAGGAGCGCGGTGGGCATCACGGTCATCGCGGGCTGGATCACGCCCGAGGTCATCGTGGCGATCTGCTGGGTCGCCTTCCTCAGCCGAGAGGGCTCCGTCAACGCCATGCTCATGGGAGCCGGCATCCTCGAGGGCCCCATCTCCTGGCTCATCTCCTTCCCGATGGCGAGCGTCGTCTTCGCCAACATCTGGCACGGGACGGCCTTCTCCATGATCCAGTTCCAGGCGGCCCTGGACAGCATCCCGACCTCCGTGGAGGAGGCGGCCGAGATAGACGGGGCCAGCGGCTTCCGCAGGCTCTGGGGCATCACCATCCCGATGGTCAAGGGCACGATCATGACCGACTCGATCCTCATCACGCTGAAGACCCTCGGCGTCTTCGGCCTCATCTACGCCATGACCGGCGGCGGGCCCGGGACCAAGACCACGACCCTGTCCGTCTACATGTACAAGCAGGCCTTCAGCAGCTACCAGATGGGGTACGGGACCGCCATAGCCCTCGTCCTCCTCCTCCTGGGCGTGATCTTGAGCCTCTGCTACATGCGCGTCTCGAAGACGCCACTTTAGGGAGGCGGCGAGATGAAACGCAAGAATGCCAAGAGCGCCGCCCAGTACGGCGCCCTTTCCCTGGTCTTCGCCTGCTTCGCGCTGCCGTTACTCTGGCTGGCCCTCGCATCCTTCGACCCCAACGCCGACCAGATCATCAAGATCCCGGGAAAGCCGACCCTGGCGAACTACGTCTCGGTCCTCGGCGGGCCCGAGAACCTCCAGGGCTTCCTCAACAGCCTCCTCCTCGCGGGCCTCCAGTCCGTCGTGGATGTCGCCGTCGCCTTCCTGGCCGCCTATCCCCTCTCCCGCTTCCAGCTGAGCTGGAAGCGGCACTTCCTCTACGTGATCGTCTTCATGACGGCCCTTCCCCTGAACGCCATCATGATCCCCGTCTTCAAGCTCTTCATCTCCTGCGGCATCCAGAACAACCTCGTGACCACGAGCCTGTTCATGGCGGCCGCCAACCTGCCCTACGGCATCTGGATGATGAAGAACTTCATGGACGACGTGCCGGTCTCCCTCGAGGAGGCCGCCTGGGTCGACGGCGCCGGGAAGCTCAAGGCGATGCGGAAGATCGTCGTCCCCCTCATGGTCCCCGGCCTCTGCACGGTCCTCATCTACGTGTTCACGGCCGCCTGGGGCAACTTCTTCGTCCCCTTCATCCTCCTCCAGGACGCCGCCAAGTTCCCGGCCTCCATCCGGATCTACCAGTACTTCCAGCTGAACGGCCTCGTCGAGTACGGCAAGCTCGCCGCGTACTCCGTGGTCTACATGGTGCCCAGCGTCGTCCTCTACGCCTTGACGCAGCAGTTCATGTCGAAGGGCTTCGCCATGGGAGGGGCGGATCGATGAGGCTCCGGTATCTCGGCACCGCCGCGGCCGAGGGCATCCCCGCGGTCTTCTGCAGATGCCCGGTCTGCGCCGAGGCGCGGAGGCTCGGCGGCCGCGATCTCCGGACCCGTTCCCAGGCGATCGTCAACGACGACCTCCTCATCGACCTGCCGCCCGACACCTACGCGCACTACCTGGCCTATGGCTTCGACCTGCCCGGCATCACGGAGCTCCTCGTCACCCACAGCCATACCGATCATTTCTACGCGACCGAGCTCGAGATGCGCTGCTCGCCGCTCGCCCACCCCGAGCCCCCCGTCATGCGCATCTACTGCAACGAGGCGGTGGAGGCCAAGTTCCACCGCTCCATGCCGCCCAAGCACAACGTCGAGAAGAATTTCTCGATCGTCCGCGCGCGGCCCTTCGTCCCCCTCGCCATACGCGATTACTCCGTGGTCCCCCTCCTCGCCCGGCACGACCGGGCCGAGGAGTGCCTCCTGTACCTGATCAGCTCGGGCGGCAAGACCCTGCTCTACGGCAACGACACGGGGCTCTTCCCCGATTCGACCTTCGACTATATCGAAAGAAGCGGCGCGCGCATCGACCTCGCCAGCTTCGATTGCACCGCCATGGGCCAGCGGGACGGGAAGAACCACATGGGCCTCGCCGACGTCGCGGAAGCGAGGGAACGCCTAACGCGCATCGGCGCGTTGGGCGCCGGCGCCGCCTGCGTCATCACGCACTTCTCGCACAACGGCCGCCTGACCCGGCCGCAGCTCGAGGAGGCGGCCGCCAAGGAGGGATTCCTGGTCGCCTACGACGGGCTCTCCCTGGAGCTTTGAGCGCGCCGGCAGCCCCGGCCCCGAGAAGCTCATGATGAGGCAGGGCTTCCTCGGTATGTGCCAGGGCCAATGGGACAGTCATGAATTTCAACTAGTGTAGATTCCC
>ERZ795054.530-NODE-530-length-46865-cov-23.299445_pt1 | contig 46865 bp, 47 predicted proteins | sample MGYA00375138_ERZ795054 | MGnify/ENA primary metagenome ERZ795054 (study PRJEB30183, sample SAMN05720215) | anaerobic digester metagenome | isolation source: active sludge of municipal wastewater-treating anaerobic digesters | place: USA | collected 2014-12-23 ... | reverse complement strand
ACAAGCTTGAACATCGGGTGATTCATCGAGCGGTCTCCTAGGACACCTAAAGACATGGGTAAGTGGCGTGTTCGGCGCCTGCTGCCCGCACGAGGCGGGTAATGACGCCGGAAAACCGGCGGATTCTAGCCCTGCCTTGCCAGACCACAAGGCGGGGTAGACGCTTGTGGTCAGGGCGCGACGCCCCCGGCGCCGCCGGTCGCGCGCCCAAGAAAACGGCAAGGGGCGCCCGAAGGCGCCCCTTGGGGGTCGCGGCGCGGCCGCGAGGCAGTCGGATTACTGCGACAGCACCCACTTGGCCAGGGTTTCGGCTTCCTGGGCGTTGACCTGGGGGTTGGCGGGCATCGGCACCTGGCCCCACACGCCCACGCCGCCTTCGCGGATCTTCTTGGCCAGGATGGCCGCGGCGTCCTTGTTGCCCTTGTACTTGGCGGCGATGTCCTTGTAGGCGGGACCGACCAGCTTCTTGTCGATGGCGTGGCAGGCGAAGCAGTTCTTGGCCTTGGCCAGTTCCTGGGCGTTCTGGGCCTGGGCGGCGGCGCCGAAGCCCAGCAGGGCGGTGGCAGCGAGGATGGTGGTGATTTTCACGGGGGCTCCTGTGGGGTGGGGTGGAATCCGAGGGCTCGCGATTCTAACGGGCGAATTCCCCGCCCGGTGCACCGGCCACGCCGTCCGCAGGGGATGGCGGCGGGCTGGGGGCGCTCCTATAGTGCTGCCATCGATTTCCGTCGGCGCTTTGGTTCGCGCCCCAATTGGCATGTATCTGGTCTGGCTCGGCGCCCTTGTCCTGGCACTCAAGCTCTTCGAGGTGAGCGTCTTCGCCGATCTCTCGTGGTGGTGGGTGCTCGCGCCCTTCGGCGCGGCCTTCGTCTGGTTTGAACTCGTGGAGAAGCGCCTGGGGCTGGACAAGAAGCGGGCCCACGACGAGTACGACGCCACGCGCCGCAAGCGCATCGAGAGTTTCCTGCCCCCTCGCAACAAGCCGCGGCGCTAGCCCTGCGGCGCGCCTGTGCGGCCCGCGCCCGGCGCCCTGACCCCAGCCTAGAAGAGCTTTTCGTCCGTGATCGCGCCCTTGCTCGCGCTCGAGGCGAGCTTGGCGAACTTGGCCAGTACGCCCCGGGTGTAGCGCGGGGCCGGCTGCGTCCAGGCGGCGCGGCGGCGCGCGATCTCTTCGTCGGGCACGTTGAGTTGCAAGAGCTGGCGGGTGGCGTCCATGGTGACCGAGTCGCCCTCCTGCACCAGCGCCAGCGTGCCGCCGACGTAGGCCTCGGGTGCCACGTGGCCCACCACCATGCCCCAGGTGCCGCCCGAGAAGCGCCCGTCGGTGATCAGCCCGACCGACTCGCCCAGCCCCTTGCCGATGATCGCCGAGGTGGGCGAGAGCATCTCGCGCATGCCAGGCCCACCTTTGGGACCTTCGTAGCGGATGATGACCACGTCGCCCGCGCGGATCTGGTCGGCCATGATCGCCGCCATGGCGGCGTCCTCGGAGTCGAACACCCGCGCCGGGCCGGTGATCGCTGGGTTCTTGAGGCCGGTGATCTTGGCCACCGCGCCCTCCTCGGCGAGGTTGCCCCTGAGGATGGCAAGGTGGCCCTGCTCGTACATGGGCCGGTTGAAGGGTCGGATCACGTCCTGATCCGCACGCGGCTCGGCAGGCACGTCGGCCAGCATCTGGGCCATGGTCTTGCCGGTGATGGTCATGCACTCGCCGTGCAGCAGGCCATTGGCAAGCAGGATCTTGAGCACCTGCGGGATGCCGCCGGCGGCGTGCAGGTCGGTCGCCACGTACCTGCCGCTGGGCTTGAGGTCGCACAGCACCGGGGTGCGCAGGCGGATCGCCTCGAAGTCCTCGAGCGCGAAGGGAATGTTCGCGGCGTGGGCGATGGCCAGGAAGTGCAGCACCGCGTTGGTCGAGCCGCCCACCGCCATGATCAGTGCCACGGCGTTCTCGATGCTCTGGCGGGTGATGATCTGCGAGGGCCGCAGGTCGGCCTTCACGGCCTCTACCAGCACGCGCGCGGCCTCGGTCGTCGAGTCGACTTTCTCCTGGTCGGGATTGGCCTGGGTCGATGAGTACAGCAGGCTCATGCCCAGGGCCTCGAACGACGAGCTCATGGTGTTGGCGGTGTACATGCCGCCGCAGGATCCCGAGCCGGGGATGCAGCGCTTCTCGATCTGCTTGAAGTCCTCGGCGTTCATGCGTCCCGAGCTGAACTCGCCCACCGCCTCGAAGGCGCTGACGATGGTCAGATCCTTGCCCTTGTAGTGGCCGGGCTTGACGGTGCCGCCGTAGACGTAGATCGCCGGCACGTCGCAGCGCGCGATGCCGATCATGCCGCCCGGCATGTTCTTGTCGCAGCCGCCGATCACGATCACCCCGTCCATCCACTGGCCGTTGACGCAGGTCTCGACGCAGTCGGCGATCACCTCGCGGCTCACCAGCGAGTACTTCATGCCCTCGGTGCCCATGCCGATGCCGTCCGAGATGGTCGGCGTGCCGAACAGCTGCGAATTCGCGCCCGCCGCCTCGATCGCCTCGACCGCCGCGTCGGCAAGCTTCTGCAGCCCCGAGTTGCAGGGCGTGATGGTCGAATGGCCGTTGGCCACGCCGATCATCGGCTTGTCGAAGTCCTCGTCCTGGTAGCCCATCGCGTAGTACATCGCGCGGTTGGCTGAGCGGGCGACGCCTTGCGTCACGTTGCGGGAGCGGCGGTTGGTGGCCATGGCGGGGGCGCCGGCGGGCGCTTCACAGGTTGGTTCGTGGTGTCGGGCAATAATAGCGGCCAGGCTCACCCCACCCGCGCGCCGCGTCGCGCACCGATCCCCGATGCTCGTCCATCCGCAGTTCGATCCGATCGCCTTCTCGATCGGCCCGCTGGCCGTGCGCTGGTACGGGCTGATGTACCTGGTGGGCTTTGCGCTCTTCATGCTGCTGGGCATGCTGCGCACGCGCCAGGCTTGGCGCGGCATGAGTCGGCGCGACGTCGAGGACATGCTGTTCTTCGGCGTGATCGGGGTGATCGTGGGCGGCCGCCTGGGCTTCGTGCTGTTCTATCAGCCCGCGCACTACCTTGCCCATCCGCTCGACATCTTCAAGGTCTGGCAGGGTGGAATGGCGGCGCACGGGGGCGTGATCGGGGTGATCGCCGCGATCGCGTGGTTCGCGCGTACACGCAAGCGGCCCTTCCTGCAGGTCGCGGACTTCGTCGTGCCGCTCGTGCCCCTGGGCCTGATGGCGGGGCGCATCGGCAACTTCATCAACGGCGAACTCTGGGGTCGGGTCACCGACCCCGCCACCTGGCCCTGGGCGATGGTGTTCCCGCAGGCGGGCGACGGGCTGCCGCGCCATCCCTCGCAGCTCTACCAGGCCGGGCTCGAGGGCCTGCTGCTGTTCGTCGTGCTGTGGATCTACTCGGCGCGGCCGCGACCCCAGGGCACGGTGGGCGCGCTCTTCGTGCTGGGCTACGGCATCACGCGCTTCCTGGTGGAGTTCGCGCGCGAGCCCGACGCCTATCTGCCCCTGAAGTTCGGACTGTCGCAAGGCCAGTGGCTGTCGCTGCCGATGATCGTGTTCGGCGCCGCGCTCTTCGTGTTCTGCTGGCGCCGCGACCCGCACCCTCGCGCGGCGCGCTCCTGAGATCGGGGCTCGGGGCGGTTAGCATCGGCGCTACGCGGCGCACAGAATCGCCGCTGCGCAACTCAAGGAGACACCATGCTTCACCGCCTACTGGGCACGGCCTTGCTGGCCTTGGCCCTGGTCGTGCCTGGCGCTGTGTTGGCCCAGGGCGCCTCGGCCTGGCCGGCCAAGCCCATCACCCTGATCGTGCCCTTCCCGCCCGGCGGCGGCACCGACGCCTTTGCGCGCCCGCTGGCAGCGCAGCTTTCCAGGCAGCTTGGCCGCCAGGTCGTGATCGACAACCGCGGCGGCGCCGGCGGCACGGTGGGAGCGGCACTCGCCGCCAAGGCCGCGCCCGACGGCTATACCTTCTTCGTGGGCGCGGTGCACCACGCCATCGCGCCGAGCTTCTACCCCAAGCTCGACTACGACATCGAGAAGGACCTGGTGCCGATCATGATGATCGCCAACCCGCCCCAGGTGATCGTGGCCAATCCCGCGCGGGTGTCGGCCAATGACGTCAAGTCCCTGGTCGACACGCTCAAGAAGAACCCCGCCAAGCTCAGCTACGGCTCGGCCGGCAACGGCACTTCGCACCACCTCGCCGGCGAGCTCTTCAAGCAGCAGACCGGAACCTACATCCTGCACATTCCCTACCGTGGTGCCGGCCCGGCACTGTCCGATCTGATCGCCGGCAACGTGGACCTGATGTTCGACGGCCTGGGCTCTTCGGCGCAGCACATCCGCTCCGGCCGCATCAAGGCGCTGGCGGTGGCCGCGCCGCAGCGCGCGGCGGCTTTCCCCAACGTGCCCACCGCGGCCGAGGCCGGACTGCCCGATTACCGCGTCTCCACCTGGTACGGGCTGTGGGCGGTGAAGGGCACGCCGCAGCCAATCGTCGAGCGCATGCAGGCCGAGGTCAGCAAGGCCCTGGCAACCCAGGAAGTGCGCGACATCTGGCTCGCCAATGGTTCGGACGTGCCGAGCATGAGCCAGGCGGAGTTCGCGCGCTTTCTGAACGCCGAGATCAAGCGCTGGGCCCTGGTCACCAAGACCTCGGGCGCGAAGCTCGACTGAGATGCGCGCGCCAGGCGAAGTCCGCGTCGAACTGGCGGGTGCGGTGGCGCACGTGTGGCTCGCCACGCCGGGCCGGCGCAACGCGATCGGCGCGGCGATGTGGCGTCGGATCGCCGAACTCTTCGGCGACTGGGCGCGCGAGCCGGGCGAACTGCGGGTCGTGGTGCTGCGCGGCGCCGACGGGCACTTTGCGGGAGGGGCCGACATCGCCGAGTTCCCCGCCCTGCGCCGCGACCGCGAGTCCGGCCGCCGCTACCACGAGGAGCTGATCGCGCCTGCGCTGGCCGCGGTGCGCGCCTGTCCGGTGCCGGTGATCGCGGCCATCGAGGGCGCGTGCGTGGGGGGCGGGCTGGAGCTGGCGATGGCGGCAGATCTGCGCCTGGCCACGCAAAGCGCGCGGCTCGGCGCTCCGGTGGGCCGGCTGGGCTTTCCGTTGGCGCGCAGTGAACTCGCTGACCTGCTCGCCTGCGTGCGCCGCGACGTGGCCTTCGAACTGCTTGTCGAGGGCCGACTGCTCGACGCTGAGGAGGCCTGCGCCAAGGGCCTGGTCACGCGCGTCGTGCCCGCTGACACGCTGGACGCCGAGGTCGCAGTCGGCTGCGCGCGCATCTTCGCCGGATCAGCGCTTGCGGCGCGGCTCAACAAGGCCAATCTCGTCGCCGCAACGCTGCCGCCCGACGACTACGCCTGGCTCGAGACCGAGGACTACCGCGAGGGAGTCGCGGCCTTTCTGGCCGGTCGCGCCCCCCGCTTCACCGGACGCTGAGACAACCATGACCGCTCCCGACGCCAACCTCTACACGCTGCTGCGCAGCCGCTTCCCCGAGAACCTCGACGCGACGGCGATCGAGACCGGCGCCGGCCTGTACTACACCTGGCGCGACCTCGAGCGGGCCAGCGGCCGCATGGCGAACTGGATGGCGCGCGAGGGCATCGCGCCGGGGGCGCGCGTGGCGGTGCAGGTGGAGAAGTCACCCGAGGTGCTGATGCTGTACCTGGCCTGCCTGCGTGCCGGCCTGGTCTACGTGCCGCTGAACACGGCGTACCAGCGCGGCGAGCTCGAGCACTTCCTGCACGATGCGCAGCCCGCCCTGGTGGTCTGCGACCCCGCGCGCGAGGCCGAGATCGCTCCGCTGGCGCGCGCTGCCGGCGCGCACCTGGCCACGCTGGGCGAGTCGCGCGACGGCAGCCTGCTGCGTTTGGCGGCGCCCGAGCCAGAGGTCTTCCCCACCGTGCTTCGCCGCCCCGACGACTTGGCGGCGATCCTCTACACCTCGGGCACGACCGGTCGCTCCAAGGGGGCGATGCTCAGCCACCGCAACCTGGCCGCCAACGCGCTGGCGCTCGACGAGGCCTGGGGTTTCTCGGCCGAGCGCGCGGCGGGGCGGCGCGATGTGCTCTTGCACGCTCTGCCGATCTTCCACGTCCACGGACTGTTCGTGGCCACGCACGCGGCCTGGCTGGCCGGCGCGCGCATGATCTTCCTGCCGCGCTTCGAGGCCGGCGCGGTGCTTGCCCGGCTGCGCGAGGCCACGGTGTTCATGGGCGTGCCCACGCACTACACGCGCCTGCTGGCGGAGCGCGGACTCGACGCCGCCGCCTGCGCCGGCGTGCGCCTGTTCGTGTCGGGCTCGGCACCTCTGCTGGCCGAAACCTTCAGGGAGTTCGCCGCGCGCACTGGTCACACCATCGTCGAGCGCTACGGCATGAGCGAGACGGTGATGCTGGTCTCGAATCCCTACTTCGGGCCGGACGGTGCGCGGGTGCCGGGAACGGTCGGTCGGCCGCTGCCCGGAGTGCAGGTGCGCGTGGTGACCGAGGATGGCGCGCCCTGCGCGACGGGCGAGATCGGCCAGGTGCAGGTGCGCGGCGCCAACGTGTTCGCGGGCTACTGGCGCATGCCCGACAAGACTGCCGAGGAGTTCACTCCCGACGGCTGGTTTCGCACCGGAGACGTGGGCCGCTTCGGCGGCGAAGGCGCACCCGAGGACTACCTGAGCCTGGTGGGGCGCTCCAAGGATCTGATCATCACCGGCGGCCTCAACGTCTATCCCAAGGAGATCGAGGGCTGGATCGACGAGATGCCCGGCGTCGTGGAGAGCGCCGTGATCGGCCTGCCGCATCCGGACTTCGGCGAGGCGGTGGCCGCCGTGGTGGTGGCGCGTCGGGCCGGCGCCATCGACTCTGCCCGCCTGGTGGCCGCCCTCAAGGAGCGCATCGCCGGCTTCAAGGTGCCCAAGCGCGTCTTCGTGGTCGAGGATCTGCCACGCAACGCGATGGGCAAGGTGCAGAAGAACGTGCTGCGGGAGCGCTACAAGAACACCTTCACGCCGCCAGCGCGGTGAGCATGCGCGGCGCGCCGCCGCCGCAGCGCGCCGCCAGGACGCACTCGACGAAGCTGGTCTTGCCCGCCGTGTAGGCCTCGCGGTCGTCGGGATGGCGTTCGGCCAGCGCCAGCTTGAGCTGGGCGTAGCGCTGCGCGAGCGCGGGGTCGGCACGCAGCGCGTCTCGAAAGCCGAGATAGCGCTGCCAGAGCGGGCCATCGCGCTGCACGACGTGCAGATGGTGGGTGCGCACCCCGGCGACCACGCGCTTGAAGAAGCGCCGGTCGGGCACGTTGCGCTCCTGGTCGGCGACGTATTCGTAGCCGTAGGCGAGGAGCCGATGGGCGTAGGGTGCAAAGCGCTCGAGGCCGGGCACGCCGATCAGCAGGTCGATCACCGGCTTGGCCGCCAGCCCTGGCACCGCGGTCGAGCCGATGTGCTCCACGCCCGGATCGAGCTCCGAGAGCACGACGCGCAGCAGTTGGGCTTCGATCCGATAGCGCACCGCCCAGGTGGGGTCGGCAGGGACCACGATCACGCGGTCGTCGACCGGCGGCGGCGCGGTCGAGTCAGCGCTGGGGCAGGGCAGGGTGGGCATCCGGATCTCTCCTAAGCGCCCCGAAGTCGGGGACGAGGCAGTGATCATCCGGGAGCGGACCGGCCGAGCGCTGCCGCGCAATGCCGCGCGGCCTGGCGGGAAATTCGACAGCCGGCCGATCTACCAGCGCGCCGGTGGCTTGCGGTGGATGGTGATGCTGCGGTTCTCGACGGTGACGTAGCCGCCCACCGTGAGGTCCTTGAAGATGCGGCTGATCATGTCGCGCGAGGCCCCTACGCGGTCGGCGATGTCCTGCTGGGTCATGCGCTCGGGGACCACCAGGCTGCCCGAGCCGTCGTCGCGTGCCAGTTGCAGCAGCAGGCGTGCGACGCGTCCGTAGACGTCCATCAGCGCCAGGTTCTTGACGTTGTCGGTGGCAATGCGCGCGCGCTCGATGAGGGTGGCGATCAGACCCATGGCCACGTCGGGATTGGCGGCGATCGCGGCGCGCAGGTCCTCGCGCGTGACGATCGAGCAGGACACGGGCTCGAGCGTCATCACCGAGGCCGAGCGGGGCCGGCCGTCGAGCGCCATCTCGCCCACGTAGTCGCCGGGGCCGTGGATGTCGAGCACCATCTCGCGGCCGTCGTCGTCCGAGACGTAGACCTTGACCCGCCCCGAGAGGATCACGAACAGCGACTCGCCCTTGTCGCCCTCGTTGATGATCACCGCGTTCTTGGGAAAGCTGCGCACCTGGCCGCGCTCGGCCAGTTCGCGCACCATGGGATCGCTGAGGCCGCTCAGATGCTGTTCGCTCGGGTTCATGCTCGACTCCGCTATGCGTCGCGGTCAGCCGATTATGGGCGCGGAGCGCGCGCCGTGCCAATCGAGATAATGCGTCAAGTGAACTCTTCGCCTGCCCCGTGCCCGACACCCTGCCGCGTCTGAGCCGCCGCCTGCAGCGTGCCGCCCGGCTCGCCTGCGCCGCGGGCCTGGCGGCGGGCGTGCTCGCCTGGGCGCTGCCTGCGACGCAGCGCTTGGCCACGCCGCTGTTCGACGCCGCGGTCGCTCTGGTGCGTGCCGTCGCACCGGCGCCTGCGCCGGAACTGGTGCTGGTCGGTCTGGACGAGGCGACGCTGGCGGCAAGCCCGCGGCCGCTGGGGCTGCTGCACGAGGAACTGGGCACGGCGCTGGCCGCCATCGCTGCCGCCGGGCCGCGCGCCACGGTGCTGGACATCGTGCTGCCGGCGCGCGCCGCCGGTCCGGGCCTCGAGGCCCTGGATCTGGCGCTGATGCAGGGGCTGGTGGCGGCGCGCACCCGCGGCGCTCTGGTGCTCGCGCTCGAGCCCGACGCCGCCGGCCGCATCCAGCCGCTACACCCGCCCTACGCGGCGGCCGCCGGACCCGCCGCCGCCGTGGCCCTGTACCCGCTCGACTGGGACCACGCGGTCCGGCGCTTCGAGCCCGTGATCGGCGGCGAGACCACCCTGATCGCGCGCCTGGCCGAGCGCCTCGGCGTGTCGGCACGCGCCGGCTGGATCGACTGGACGCGCGGCGCACCCTACGAGTACCTGCCGCTGCAACGCGTGCTCGACTGGTCGCGCCAGGGTGACGACGCAGACCTGCGCGCCGCCTTCGCGAGCAAGCTGGTCTTCGTGGGCAGCGTGCTGCCCTTCGTGGACCGTCTGCCGCAGCCGGTGGCACTCGCAGCGTGGGAGCCGGGGCTCACGACCCCGCCCGGAGTGCTCGTTCATATGCAGGCGGCGCGCAGCTTGCTTGGCGCCGGATTCCTGCTGCCCGTGGCCTGGCCGTTCGCCCTGCTGCTCGTGGTCGGCGGCGCCGCCTTCGGGCTGGTCGGGCATCCGCTGCGGCGCTGGGGCTGGCTCGCGGCAGCGCTGGTGGCGAGCTTCGCGCTGATGGCCGCCTTGCTGCGGGCGGGCTGGGTGCTGCCGCTGATTCCGGCCTGGGCCGCGGCCCTGGTGGCGGCCACGACCCGCTCCGTGCTCGAGGCACGCGAGCACCGCCGCGAGCAGCGTCGGCTGGCGCGCACCTTCGGCGGCTACGTGAGCCCGCAGGTGCTCGACGCGATCCTCGCCGGGCGGCTCGCCGCCACCGGAGGGCGGCGAGCCATGGCCTTCCTGTTCGCCGACTTGCGCGGCTTCACCGCCCTGTCCGAGCGCGAATCGCCCGAGGTGGTGCTCGATCTGCTCAACCGCTACTACGCGGCGATCACGCCGGCACTGCACGCTCACGGCGGCACGATCGACAACTTCCGCGGCGACGGCGTGATGGTCATGTTCGGCGCGCCCGAGCCCCTGGCGCGACCCGAGCAGGCGGCGCTCGCCGCGGCGCAGGCCGTGCTCGACGCCGTGGCGGCGCTCAACCTTCGCCTCGCCGCACAGGGGCGGGCGCCGCTCGAGTGCGCGATCGGCGTGGCCGCGGGCGAGGCGGTGTTCGGCGACCTGGGGTCGACCGAGCGCAAGGACTACACCGCGCTGGGCGATGCCGTGAACGTCGCCGCCCGCCTGCAGGACGTGGCGCGGGAGCAAGGCCATGCCCTGGTGGTCACCGCCGCGGTCCTGGAGCGTGCCGGCGGGCCAGGCGAAGGCTGGCTCGCTCTCGGCGAGTGCGCCTTGCGCGGCCACAGTCCGGTGGTGCTCTACGCCCGCCGGCGCCTACCGGCGTGAAGATTCTGCTCACCGCCCGCCGCGCAGCCGCGTGTTGCCAGGCGGCGAGTGTGTCTATGCTCGCTCCGTCAAGCGCGGCCGCACCCAATCGGCAGGCCGCCCCACTGCGCGAGCGAGCCTTGTGAGAATCCTGCCCAGCCTGATCATCGGACTTGCGCTCTTGGTGGCCGAACTGGCTCGCGCGCAGACGCCGGTGGCGGTGGTGCTCGATCTGTCGGGCCAGGCACGCGTGCAGGCGCCCGGCGCGCAGGACGCCAAGCTCGCGCTCCTGCAGACCTTGCCCGAGGGCAGCGTGCTGGTGCTGGCCGGACCGGCCCGGGTTGCCCTGGGCTATCCGCGCGAGGTGCTCGAACTGCAGGGTGCGGGGCGCTACCGGGTGGGCGCGCAATCGGTCACGGCCCTGGACGCCGGCGCGCGCGTGAGCACCCCGCCCGCGCCAGCCGCCGTGCGTGCGCTCACGCTCGTGCCCGGGCGCGTTGCCCAGGGAGCGGTGCGCATGCGCGGCGCCGACTCGACCGAGCTCGTTCTGGTCCAGCCGCGCGGCACGCAGTGGGAACGCAACGGCCTGCTCTTCCAGTGGCAGGGACCACCAGGAAGGCAGACCCTGGAGCTGATCGACGACCAGGGCGAGTTGGTGGCCAGCGCCGAACTGGACCGGCAGGAGTGGTCTGCGCCGCCCGTGCTGCGCCTCGAGGAAGGCCGCGACTACGTGTGGCGAGTCACGGTGAGCGACGCCAAGGGCGTGCAGCGCGAGGCGCGCGCGGGCTTTCGCCTGCTGCCCGCCGCGCAGCGCAGCGCACTGGTCGACGCGCGCCCCGCGGCAGGCGCAAGCGTGGCCGAGCGCATCCGCTATGCGCTCGCCCTGGAGCAGGCCGGCTTGCAGGAGGAAGCGCAGCGCGCCTGGCTGCTGCTTGCGCGCGAGCGTCCCGCGCTGGCCGAACGGGTTCTTGCCGCGCCCTGAGCGAGCCGCCCGTGCCTGCGCGGGGTGCTCAGTAGGCGCGCACCGCCTTGTAGAGCATGTACCCGGCCAGCACGAAGAGCATGAGCGCGAAGATGCGCTTGAGCGGGCGGGTGTCGAGCGAGTGCGCCACCTTCGCGCCAAGCGGCGCGGTGAGCACGCTGGTGGCTGCCACGGCGACCAGTGCCGGCAGGTAGATGAAGCCCAGCGTCTGTGGCGGCCCTGGCAGTCCAGGCTCCTTCCAGCCCGCGATGATGTAGCCCACCGTGCCCGCCGCGGCGATCGGGAAGCCCAGAGCCGCAGAGGTGGCCACCGCGTTGTGGATCTTGGTGTTGCACCAGACCATGAAGGGCACCGAGATGAAGCCTCCGCCGGCGCCCACGAGGCTCGATATGAAGCCGATCAGGCTGCCCGCGCCGAAGCGTCCTGCCGTACCCGGCAACTGACGTGACGGCTTGGGCTTGCGGTCGCGCAGCATCTGCAGGGACGACAGACCCACGAACACCGCGAAGATCAGTGCGATCCAGAAGGTGGGCAGGCGCCCCGCGATCTGCGCGCCCAGGAGCGCGCCCAGCAGGATGCCCGGCGCCATCGACCAGGCCACCGGCCACAGCACCGCACCGCGCTTGGCGTGCGCGCGCACCGAACTGATCGAGGTGAACAGGATGGTGGCGAGCGAGGTCGCGATCGCCACGTGCACCACGTGCTCGATCGGGAAGCCCTCGCTCGACAGGATGAGCGTCAGGAAGGGAGTGAGCAGCATGCCCCCGCCGATGCCCAGAAGACCGGCCGCAAAGCCCGTGGCGGCACCCAGCACCAGCAGGGCGGCAATGACGGTGAAGTCCATTCAGTCCTTGAGCAGGTTCTTGACGATGAATTTCCACTCGGCCGCGCTCACGGGCGTGATCGAGAGGCGATTGCCCCGGCGCAACACGACCATCTCGGCGAGCTCGGGGTGGCTGCGCAGTTCGGCGATCCCCACGGTGCGCGTCTTGCGCAGTGCCTTGATGTCGACCAGCACCCAGCGCGGCGCCTGGGCCGTGGCCGCCGGGTCGTAGTACTCGCTGGCGCGGTTGAACTGCGTGGCATCGGGATAGGGCGTGCTGGCCACCTCGGCCAGGCCCACGATGCCGGGCTCGGCACAGCTCGAGTGGTAGAAGAACACGCCGTCGCCGGGGCGCATCAGGTCGCGCATGTAGTTGCGCGCCTGGTAGTTGCGCACCCCGGTCCAGGGCACCGTCGCGTTCGGGGCGGCGAGCGCGTCGTCGATCGAGCACTCCGAGGGCTCGGACTTCATCAGCCAGAACGTCTTCGCCATCGTCGCCCCAAAGAAAATGGCGGCCGGGACCGCCGCGCCGCCATCCTGCTCCTGTGCCGTGCCGCAGCGCTAGGCCGCCGCCCGTGCCCGAAAGGGATCCCCGCCTGTGCCGCCTGGCCATGGTCCTGAACCGCCGGTTCAGGGTGGTCGCTGCCGACTCGCTTAGGTTCAGCAAACGCGTGCCGATCACACCGCGAAGCCGAGCTCGCAACCGTGCGCAATGCGCATAGGTTCAAGGAACAAATGGCCTTTGCGCGAACACCGCAGGGAAAAGCATGTTGGTAAGCCTGTGCGGGCTTACCGGCGTGCTCTTTGCGTCAGGACGGCATTGTAGTCGCCCTGCGTTGAGATCAGAACAGCCGCTCCTGCGGCAGCAAGGCGTCGTCGCAGAGTTGCCCGAGCTCGCGCAGGCGGCGGCGCATGTCGCCCACCTCGAGGCCGTCGCCGCTGCGCGCAGTGAACATCTCGTGGGCGATCTGCAGCGCCGCCATCACGGCGATGCGGTCCGCGCCCATCACCTTGCCGCCTTCGCGGATGGTGCGCATCTTGTCGTCCACGTAGCGCGCGCAGGCGAGCAGCGCGGGCTTCTCCTCCTCGGTGCAGGCGAGGCGATATTCGCGATCGAGGATGCTGACGGAGAGCTGTTCCATGCCTACTCGGTCCTTTGCTCCAGGCTTTGCACCAGCGCGTCGATGCGCGCCGTGGCGGCATCGACCCGCGCCTGCACGGCGGCCACCGCGCTTGTCTGCGTGGCCAGTTCGGCACGCAGCGACTGGTTTTCCGCGCGCAGCGAAGCCGCCAGCTGCGCCAGGGCGCGCACCTTTTCGGCCAGCTGTTCGATCTCGTCCTTCATGCGTTCGATCCTAGCATCGCCGAGCCGAGCTTCCGAAGAGGTAGCCCGTCAGGCGCATGGGCCGTGCGCGGGCAAGCGGCTAAAATGCGCTCCGTGCAAGGTGCCGGACGCGACCCGTCCGGTGAAACGGGAAACAGGAGGGCTTCGGCCCCAACCTGTGCTGCCCCCGCAACGGTAAGCAGGTGTCGCGTTCGCGCGCGACAACCGCCCCACGACCACTGTGGCGCCGCCCGGCGCCGCGGGAAGGTCGGGCGGTCGTGCCTGCAGCCCGGAGACCGGCCTTGCACAACCGGTGAACCCGTCGCGGGGCGCGAGCGGGCGGACCTGGGTCTGTGCCCGCGCCCGTCCGTCCCGATCTCCCGCGCTTGGTTCGAACAAGAACAGTGCCGGCGGAGGGCCGGCCACCAGGACGGAGTCACTTCAATGAATCGCCTTCTCAGGCTGCGCGCGCCGTGCGCGCAGCATGCCCGCGCGCTTGGCCTCGCGGGCCTCGCGACGCTCGCCCCCATGCTGTCTCATGCCCAGTCCGCCAGCGCGCCCCAGCGACTGCCGGCGGTCGAGGTCACCACGCCGGCGCGCCTGGCGCAGCCGCTCGAGGACGCGCTGCCCTCGACCTCGGTCATTACCCGCGCCGAGATCGAGCGCACCCAGGCGCAGGAACTGGTGCAACTGCTCAGCCGCCAGGCCGGCATCGAGTTTGCCCAGGCCGGCGGCCCCGGCGCCCAGGCCGCGATCTTCGTGCGCGGTGCCAACTCGAGCCAGGTGCTGGTGCTGGTCGACGGCATACGCATGAACAGCGCGCTCAGCGGCGGCCCGGTGCTGGGCGGCGTGGCGCTCGACACCATAGAGCGCATCGAGATCTCGCGCGGCAACCTCGCTGCGCTCTACGGCTCGTCGGCCATCGGCGGCGTGGTGCAGATCTTCACGCGCGCGCCCTCCGGCACCTCGGCCACGGCCAGTGTCGAGGGGGGCCAGGGCCAGACGCTCAATGGCGCGGTGAACGCGGGCTGGGCCGACGAGGCGAGCCGCGTGTCGTTCACTGCCGCTTCGCGGCGCAGCACTCAGTTCTCGGCGATCGACCCCGCGCAGGTGCGCACCGGGCCCTTCGTGGCCGGCGTCAACGCCGACCTCGACGGCAACCGCAACGACTCGGCCGCGTTCAACGCCTCGCACCTGTTCGCCAACGGCGCGCGGCTCGCGGCGAGCTACTGGCGCAGCCGCAACGTGGTCGACTTCGACGACACCTCCGACGGCCCGCTCGCCACGCACACCGAGACCAGCCTGCAGCAGTCGTGGCAGGCAAGCGCGCGCGTGCCGGTGTGGGGGCCCTGGACCAGCGAACTCGCCCTCGGCCAGTTCAACGAGGACAGCGAGAACCAGGTCAGCGTGGCCTCGTTCAGCGCAGGCAACTTCTCGGCGCGCAACCGCCAGGCCACGTGGAAGAACGACGTGGCACTCGGCGCGGGCTGGACCGGCACTCTGGCCGTCGAGTGGCTGCAGCAGCGCGGCGGTGCCACGAGCTACGACCCCGCCTTTGCCGGCGCCTACACCGCCTTCGAGCGCGACGTGACCAGCACCTGGGCCGGCGCGCAAGGCGGCCTGGGCGAGCACGAGTTCCAGTTCGCGGTGCGCTACGACGGCTACTCCGACACCGCCAGCGCCACCACGGGCCTCGCGTCCTGGGCCTGGCGCTTCGCACCGCAGTGGCGCGCGGGGCTGCAGGTCTCGAACGCGTTTCGCGCGCCGAGCTTCAACGATCTGTACTTCCCCGGCTTCGGCAATCCCGATCTGGCGCCGGAAAAGTCCGAGAGCGCCGAGGCCAGCCTCGCCTGGCAAGGCGCGACCTGGCGCGTGCGCGCCGCGACCTACGTCACCAAGAGTCGCGATCTGATCGCCTACGACCCCGCCACCTTCCGGGTCGAGAACATCGCCGAGGCGCGCAGCACGGGCCTGGAACTGACCGCCGCCGGTCAGGTCGGCCTCTGGGCGCTGGGCGCGAACGCGAGCTGGGTGCGGCCGATCAATCTCGACACCGACGAGCGCCTTGCGCGCCGCGCGCCCTGGAGCATCAACGGCTCGGCGATCTACGAGGCGGGCCGCTGGCGCGCCGGCGGCGAGCTGAGCTACGTGGGCCCGCGCTGGGACGCCGACATCAACACCTTCGCGCGCGTCTCGCTCGATCCCTACGTGCTGGTGCGCCTGGTGGGCAGCGTGCAACTGACGCCGCAGCTCGCGCTCACCGCGCGCGTCGAGAACCTCTTCGACGAGAAGTACCAGACCATCAGCGGCTACAACCCGCAGCCGCGCACGCTCCTGGCCGGCCTCGTCCTGCGCCTGCCCTGATGCGTGCCGCCCGCGCTCCGCTCGCCGCGCCGCAGGCCCTGGCCCTGCTGGCGGTGCTGGCGTGCGCTGCGTTGCTGGCGGCGCTGGGCGCGGGTTCCGTGGCGCTGGCGCCTGCCGAGTGGCTGGGCGCGCTCTTCGGGCGCGGCGGCGGGGTGGCCGAGACCGTGGTGTGGCAGTTGCGCCTGCCGCGCGCGCTCACCGGTTTCGCGGTGGGCGGACTGCTCGCGCTGGCCGGCGCGCTGCTCCAGGGCCTGCTGCGCAATCCGCTCGCCGATCCCTACGTGCTGGGCATCTCGGGCGGCGCGGCGCTGGCTGCCTTGCTCGCGCTGCTGGCTGGCTGGCCCCTGCTGGCCGTGCAGGGCGCGGCGGCGGCGGGGGCGGCGGCCGCCTTGGCGCTGCTCTTCGCGCTGGCGCACCGCGCGCTGTTCGCTCGCCAGGACTGGCACGGCGAGCAGGCCGCCGCGGGTGTGCTGCTCACCGGGGTGATGATCGCTTCGCTCTCGGCCGCGCTGCTGGCCCTGCTGCTGTCGGCCGCGCCCGAGGCTCAGGTGCGACCCATGCTGTTCTGGCTGCTGGGCGACCTGGGCGGCGCGGCCAGCCTGCCGGCGGCGGGCGTGGCGCTCGCCGCGCTGGCCGTGCTGCTGGCCGTGGCGCGCTCGCGTGCCGGGGCGCTCGACCTCATGCTGCGCGGCGACGCCCAGGCCCACACCCAGGGCGTGGCGGTGGCGCGCGAGCGCCGCCTGCTGGTCGCGCTGGCGGCCTGCGCCACCGGCGTGGCCGTGACGCTGGCCGGGGCCGTGGGCTTCGTGGGCTTCGTGGCGCCGCATCTGATGCGCTTCCTGATGGGCAACGCCCAGCGCGCCCTGCTGCCCGCCTCCGTGCTGGCCGGCGGCACCCTGGTGGTGCTGGCCGACACGCTGGCGCGCACCGCGGTGGCGCCGCTGCAGCTGCCTGTGGGCGTGGTCACCGCGCTGATCGGCGCGCCGCTCTTCCTGTGGCTGCTCACCCGCCGATGAGCACGACGCTGCGTGCCGCGTCGGAACCGACCGGGCAGGCGGGGCCGCTGCTCGCCTGCCGCGACCTGGTGCTGCGCGCCGGCAGCCGTACCCTGGTGAGCGGCCTGAGCTTCGCGGCGCATGCCGGCGAGCGCTGGGTGCTGCTCGGCCCCAACGGCGCGGGCAAGTCCACCCTGATTGCCACCCTGTGCGGCCTGCGCGAGCCCGAGGCCGGCACGGTGGAACTCGCCGGCGTGCCGCTGGCGCGGCTGAGCGTGCAGCAGGCGGCGCGCCACCGCGCCCTGGTGACCGACCGCTGGCTCGACGCCTTCGCCAGCAGCGTGATCGACACCGTGCTCACCGCGCGCTTCCTGCCGGGCATCGACGCCGCGGGCCTTGCCCTGGCCGAAGACTGGCTGGCGCGGCTCGACTGTGCCGAGCTCGCTGCGCGCGACGTGCGCAGCCTCTCGCGCGGCGAGCGCCAGCGGGTGGCCATCGCCACCGCGCTCGCCCAGGGCACGCCCTGCGTGCTGCTCGACGAACCCACCGCGCACCAGGACCCGCGCCACCAGAGCCTGGTGCTGCAGCGCCTGGGCGAGTTGGCCGACCACGCCCTGCTGGCCAGCATGCACGACCTCAATTGCGCCGCGCACTTCGCCACCCACGCCGTGCTGCTCGACGGCCGCGGCGCCTGGGCGGCTGGCCCTGCGGCCGAGGTGCTCACCGCGGCGCGCCTGTCGGAGCTGTTCGGCACCGAGGTGCGGGAGCTCGGCACCAACGGCGAGCGCGTATTTGTGGCCCGCTGGCCCGACGCTGGCCGCCACGGCGCGTGACAGGCCGCGCCGCGCGCCCCTAGACTGCGCCCACCATGCCTGTGATCCTCGTCGCGAATCCCAAGGGCGGTGTCGGCAAGAGCACCGTGGCCACCAATCTCGCGGGCTGGTTCGCCCGCCAGGGGCACCGCACCCTGCTGGGCGACCTCGACCGCCAGCAGTCGGCGCTGGCTTGGCTGGCGATCCGCCCGGCGGCGATGCCGGCCATCGAGTCCTGGACCTACGACGGCATGGGCGTGGCGCGCCCGCCCAAGGGCGTGACCCACATGGTGCTCGACGCCCCCGCGGGCGTGCACGGCCATCTGCTCAAGGACGCGCTGCGCGCCGCCGACCGGGTGATCGTGCCCCTGCAGCCCTCGATCTTCGACATCTACGCCACCCAGGACTTCCTCGCCAAGCTGCGCGACAAGGGCCTGATGAAGCCCGAGGGCGCGGTGGGCGTGCTGGGCGTGCGGGTCGATGCGCGCACGCGCGCCGCCGAGCAGTTGGAGCGCTTCGTGGAGGGCCTGGGACTGCCGGTGCTGGGTCACCTGCGCGACACGCAGAACTACGTGCAGCTCGCCGCGCACGGCCTCACGCTGTGGGACGTGGCGCCCTCGCGCACCGAGCGCGACCGCGAGCAGTGGCAGCCGCTGCTCGAGTGGGTCGAACGAGGCTAGGCTACCGCCGGCGCGACTTGGCACAACGCGACGGCCAAGGCAAGGGGCAGATCGGCAAGGTGCACACTCCCGGCTTCGAAGTGGTCGTCGAGCGCCTAGAGGGTAGGCTTGGACCGTCCTCGAGCCTTGCGCCGGCCTCGAAATGAAACGACTTCTGGTTCTGGCCCTTGCGCTGACCGTGGCGCTACTGGCGGCGCTCGCCTGGTGGCATCGCGAACCGGAGCATCGTCCGCAGCTGCAGACCGAGCGCGCGTTTCCGCCGCCCGCCTTGCAGACCGGGCAGGCCCCTGCCGGCTCACCTCCTGCATGGTCCAGCGTCGCGGCGCAAAACGGCCAGGACCTGAAGCTCGAATTCGAGCGTGCCATGGCCCAGAACAGCGCAGTGGGCTGGCTGGTAGCGCGGGACCTCGGAGACCAGTGCACCGCCGCTCTCGACCCAATGCGCCGCGCCCAACTCGACCGCGAACTCGAGGCCTTGCGCGCCGACCCGGCCAGCGATCCTGAGCGATCAGCCAAGCTCGCACTACATGCCAAGCGGGTGCACGCGATCGAGGAGCTCCAGCATCGGTGCCTGGGGTTCCGCGGCAACACGATGGCCTGGGCCTTCCACCTGATCCGCGACACGGACGCTCGCATCAGGGCGAGCGATAGCGAGTTGGGCCGGTTCTGGCGAATCAACGCGCTGGCAGAGCAAGGCAAGGCGTCGGATGAAGAGTTCTTCAGCGCACTCTTTCCCCTCTTGCGCTCGCGTGATCCGGTGTTGGCACGTGAGGGCTTGGCCGCCGCGCGGCGCTACTTGTACGACTTCAAACTCTCCGACGCTCAGCGCGATCAGGTGGCCGAGGCATGGTTTGCGCTCTTGATGGCCTGGGAGGCCTATAGCGGCCAGCCGGTCTGGGGCAGTGAGCTTGACGCGCTGCAGCTGTGCATCGGATTGAGTGCGTGCAGCGAAACAGAGCGATCCTTAGTGGTGGCTTGCCCTCCGGGCACGGAGACGCAGCATTGCGAAGCCCTGAAAGTGCAATACATGGATTTGAAGGCGCAGTACCTCGAGGTCCTGAAGAGCGGCAAGCTGCGGGGCCTGGCTGACGTAAAGCCCAAGGGCTGGCCGGGCTAGCGCTGGTCCTTGGGAGCGCTCTCCTGCTCGGAATCGATCACGCCGAAGCGCAGTGCGCGCGTGGCCACGTGCACTTCGCGCAGGAAGAGCAACAGCGCGACGATCAGGGCCAGCAGCGCCGCGGTGAAGAGCAGGGGAATCCAGCCGGCCGGCACGGTGTGCCAGAAGGCGCTGGTGAAAATGGCCACGATCACCCCGCACACCAGCAGCGCCGAGCCCACGCACAGGCTGAGCGCCACGTTGATGATGCGCGCGCGGTGCGCCAGGTCGGCCAGGCTGGCCTCGAGCCGCTGCCGGCGGGGGCCTTTCGCGCTGGGTAGCACGGTCTCGAGCCCGCGGGCACGGTCCACCACTCGGGCCAGGCGCGAAGAGAGCACGTTGAGAAAGGTGCCGATGCCGGTGAGCAGGAACACCGGGGCGACGGCCAACTGGATGACGTGCGCGATGCTGTCGTAGTCCATGCGGAACCTCGGCGAAGTGGCGCTAGGGTACAGGCCGCGCGGCGGCGATCGCGGTGCACAGGCGGCCCACTTCCTCGGGCAGGCGCGGCCCGGCGCGGGTGAGTCGGTCGGCGTCGAGGGTGACCAGCGCGCCGCTGCGCACCGCGGCGATCTGCGGGTAGCGCCGCCAGGCATCGAGCGCGCCCGTGGGCCGGGCGTGGGGCTCGGCGGCGACGATGAGTTGCGGGTCGGCGGCGAGCACGGCCTCGGGGCTGACCGTCGGCGCGAGCGGCTCGAGCGCGGCGAACACATTGCGACCGCCGCACAGGGCGATGGCCTCGCTGATCACGTGCCGGCCACCCAGGGTGATCAGTGGCGCGGGCCAGGCCTGGTAGAACACGCGCACCGGCGCCGTGCCGGCATGGCGCTGGCGCAGGGTTGCCAGGTCGGCGCGGTAGCGCGCGGCGGCGGCTGCGGCGTCGGGCGCGGCGGTGAGCACGCCCAGCCGTTCCATCGAACTTGCAACCGCGTCGAGCGTGGCGGCTTCGGCGACGTACACGGGCAAGCCCAGGCGCGCGAGCGCGGCCTGCTGTGCCTGCGAGGTGCCGCCGCCCCACACCACGACCAGATCGGGCTTGGCCGCCACCAGGCGCTCGAGGTCGATCGACCCGGCCACCGCCACGCGGGGCACGCGGCGCGCGGCCTCGGGGTGGTCGGCGTGCTCGCTCGTGGCCACGATGCGCTGGCCGGCGCCAATGGCGTAGAGCTGCTCCACCAGGTTGGGGGCGAGCGCAGCCACGCGCTGAGCGGGTGCGGCAAGGTTCACCCGGCGGCCGGCGTCGTCGATCGCACTCACCGCCTGCGCCCGCGCGATGCCGGCGACGGCTGCCAGGAGTGCTACGGCCGCCAGCGCCCGCGCCGTGGCGCTCGGGCGGCGCGGTGCGACCGCGCTCATGGTTTGGGCAAGGGCTCGGTGACGAAGCCCAGGCGCGTGAGGCCGGCTTCCTGGGCGGCCGACATCACGATCGCGATGCGCTCGTAGCGCGTGGCCTTGTCGGCGCGCAGCTGGATCTCGGGCTTCACGGGCAGCTTCGAGGCTTCTGCCAGGCGGGCGAGCAGATCGGCCTCGGCCACCGGTTGGCCGTCCCAGTAGTAGCGGCCCTCGGCGTCGATCGCGAGTTGCAGGGTCTGGGGCGGGGTCTCGGCCGCGGGCGCGGCCACCTCGGGCAGTTCGAGCTTGAGCGAGTGCGCCAGCAGCGGCGCGGTGATGATGAAGATCACCAGCAGCACCAGCATCACGTCCACCAGCGGCGTGACGTTGATCTCCGAGACGCGGGCCTCTGGCGTGTGCGGCAGGAAGCTCGGCCGCGCGCGCGCCTTCATGCGCCCTCGCGGGTGAGCCAGGCGTGCAGGTCGCGCGCGAAGCCGTCGATCTCGGCGGCGAGCGTGCGCTGCACGCGCAGGAAGGCGTTGTAGGCGAGTACCGCGGGAATCGCCACCGCCAGGCCCGCGGCGGTCATGATCAGGGCCTCGCCCACCGGCGCGGCGACCCGGGCGATCGAGATCTGCCCGCTCGCGGCGATCTCGATCAGCGCGTGGTAGATGCCCCAGACCGTGCCGAACAGTCCGACGAAGGGCGCGGTGCTGCCGATCGAGGCGAGCCAGGTGAGTCCGGCGTCGAGCCGGCGCACCGAGCCCTCGACCGCCAGGCGCAGGGCGCGTTCCACCGCCTCGGCGGGCGCCAGTTCGCTGGCCAGGCTGCCGCGTGCGGCCGGGGCCGAGGCCTGCAACGCGGCCCGTGCCACCGGCGTGAACAGCGCCTCGGGGTCGGCCTCGCGCAGCAGCGCCGTGCCCGCCTCGAGTGCGGGCGCGGCCCAGAAGGTCTCGAGCGCCCGTGCCGTGCGGCGCGCGCGCCACCACTGCCAGCCTTTCCAGAGGATCACGAACCACGAGATGAGCGACATCGCGAGCAGCGCCCAGGCCGTGGCGCGGATCACCCCGTCGGCCTGCGCCCAGAAGTGAGCGATGCCGGCGACCTCGCCACCCATCAGGCCAGGCCCAGCACGTCGGCCATGTCGAACAGGCCGTTGTTGCGCGAGGCCAGGAAGCGCGCCGCGCGCAGGCTGCCCATGGCGTAGCCCAGGCGGCTGGAGCTCTTGTGGCTGACCTCGATGCGCTCGCCGGGCGCGGCGAAGATCACCGTGTGCTCGCCCACCACGTCGCCGCCGCGCAGGGTGGCAAAGCCGATGCTGCCGGGCCTGCGTTCGCCGGTGTGACCGTGGCGCTCCCACACCGCCACGTCCTCGAGTTTCACGCCCTGGGCCGCGGCGATCACCTCGCCCATTTTCAGTGCGGTGCCCGAGGGGGCGTCCACCTTGTGGCGGTGGTGCATCTCGAGCACCTCGACGTCGTAGCCCGACAGGATCTTCGCGGCCTGCTCGATCAGCTTGAACGCGGCGTTCACGCCCACGCTCATGTTCGGCGCGAACACGATGGCGACGTGCTCGGCCGCGGCAGCGATGGCGGCGCGGCCGGCGCCGTCGAAGCCGGTGGTGCCGATCACCATCTTCACGCCGTGCGTGCTGCACGCGGCCAGGTGGGCCAGCGTGGCCTCGGGACGGGTGAAGTCGATCAGCACTTCGGCGCCGGCGAGCGCGGCGAGGTCGGCGGTGATCTTCACGCCGCTCGCGCGGCCCATGAACTCGCCGGCGTCGCGGCCCAGGGCGGGGCTGTCGGGGCGGTCGAGCGCGGCGGCCAGGCTGAGGTCAGGCGCGGCGAGCGTGGCCTCGATCAGCATCTGGCCCATGCGCCCGGTGGCGCCAGCGATGGCGACTCTCATGGCCGGCTCAATCGCTGCCCGGGCCCGGGGTGCTGATGTCGGGCGCCGTGGGGCCTTGCAGCTGGGCGGGCGGCGCGGGCGCGGGCTTCCAGGCGCCACGCCCGAGGATCAGCATGTCCGCCTCGGCCTCGGTGGGCATGGGGTCGGCGCGGAAGCTGTCGACGCGGTTGTCCTTGAACACGATCACCAGGTTGCGCTTCTGCACCTCGCCGCTGCGGCGGTTGAGGTAGTAGACGTAGTCCCAGCGCGCCTGGTGGAAGGCGCTGGTGAGCATGGGCGTGCCCAGCATGAAGCGCACCTGCTCGCGGGTCATGCCCACGCGAATCTGCTCGACCATCTCCTGCGTGATGATGTTGCCCTGGTGCATGTCGGGCCGGTAGGGCTGGAGGAAGGTCGGCGTGGATTCGGCCATCGACGTCCAGCCGCGCGATACATAGGCGCAGCCCGGGAGCAGGGCGGCGGCAAGGAGGGCCACGGAGGCGGCGGCAAGGCGTTTCATGCGGTGGGAGGCAGGCGCGTGGGAGGCGGCGCTTATGATACCTGCCACCTCCCGCGCTTCGCGGCGGACCACGCCGCGCCGATCCCATGCCCAACCGCACTCCGCCCCGCTCCAGCGATCTGAAGAGCATGGGCCTCAAGGCCACGCTGCCGCGCATGAAGGTCCTCGAGATCTTCCAGCGCAGCACGGCCGAGCGCGGCGTGCGGCACATGAGCGCCGAGGACGTCTACAAGGCGCTGATCGGCGAGAACATCGACATCGGTCTGGCCACGGTCTACCGCGTGCTCACGCAGTTCGAGCAGGCCGGACTGCTGTCGCGCAACCACTTCGAGGCGGGCAAGGCGATGTTCGAGCTCGACGAGGGCGCGCACCACGACCACCTCGTGTGCATGGACTGCGGCCGGGTGGAAGAGTTCGTCGATCCGGCCATCGAGGCGCGCCAGCAGGCGATCGCCGCCGAGCGCGGCTTCCGGCTGCGCGAGCATTCGCTGGCGCTCTACGGCGAGTGCATCAAGCCCGACTGCCCGCACCGCGGCGGGCGCGGCGGCGCTACTTGAGCGCCTCCTGCTCCATGCGCAGGTAGACGCCGTAGGCGTTGATGCGGTTGGCGGCCTCGAAGGCCGGCAGCGCCGCATAGCGCGACCAATCGGCCTTGGCGTAAGCCTCGTCGAAGGGTGTGAGCTCCTTCACCGCCGCCCCCATGGTCTGGCGCAGGTAGGCCAGATACTCGCGGGTGAGCGCGAGGTCGGGCGCCGGATCGCGCGATGCCGGCCCATGGCCCGGCACGACCACCGCGGGCTTGAGCGGGGCGATCACGTCGATCGCCCGCAGCCACGCGGCCGTGTCGGCATTGCCCACGAAGGGCAGGCGGCCGCTGAAATACAGGTCGCCGGCGAACAGCACCCGCTCGCCCTCGACCCACACCATCAGATCCTCGGGCGAGTGCGCTCCGCCCACGTCGATCAGGCGGAACTTCATGCCGCCGAACTCGAAGGGCCACTCGCGCGCCCCGCCAAAGTCGATCCAGCGGTCGGCCGGAACCAGTCGGGTCTGCGCGTTCACGTAGGGCGCGAGGTCGCGGCGGCGCTGCTCGAGCCGCTCCTGGGTGAACGGCGATCCGAGGGTCTCGCGGCCCTTGCCGCTGGCCCAGATCTGCGCGCCCTGCGCCTGGAAGATCTGCAGGCCGTAGAAGTGATCGGCGTGAAAGTGCGTGACGATCGCGAGCTTGACCGGCTTGCCGGTGGTCCGGCGCACTGCCTCGTCGAGCGCCGCGCCGAGCGCCGGCGTGCCCAGCGCGTCGATCAGCACCACCCCGGCTGCGGTGACGCAAAAGCCCGCGTTGGAGTTGAACGCCGCGTTGGCTGCGGTGGCCATGCCCGCGCCGCCCTGCACGAACCAGCAGTGCGGCGAGATCTGCTGCGGCCGCAGTGCGGGCCCGGCGGCAAGCGCCGCAAAGTTGGCCGCGGCCAGAACCAGGGCGCTGGCCAGGGCGGCAGCGCCGCGGGCCGACAGGGCGAGAGCTTTCATGGCAGGGCTCCGGGGCGGATGTGCTTCAGCCGGCCAGCATCTGGCGGGCGTGCTTGCGCGTGGTCTCGGTGATGGTCTGCCCACCCAGCATGCGCGCGATCTCTTCGACCCGCGACTTGCGGTCCAGCGCCTCGATGCGCGACACGGGCGCGCCCGCGCCCAGGACCTGCTTGGCCACGAGCAGGTGCTGGTCGGCGCGCGCCGCCACCTGCGGCAGGTGGGTGACGCACAGCACCTGACGGGTGCGCCCGAGCTCGTGCAGCAGGCGACCCACGGTCTCGGCCACCGCGCCGCCGATGCCGGCGTCCACCTCGTCGAAGATCAGCGTGCCCACCGGCGTGGCGGTCGCGGCAATCACCGAGATCGCCAGGCTCACGCGCGCCAGTTCGCCGCCCGAGGCGACCTTGGCGAGCGGCTTGGGCGCGACACCCGCATGGCCGGCGACCAGGAATTCCGCACGCTCCAGGCCCTGGCTGGCGGGCTCGGCCTCGGCGAGCGCGACCTCGAAGCGCCCGCCGGCCATGGCCAGGTCCTGCATCGCGCGGCTGACCTGCTCGCTCATGTGGCGCGCGGCGGCCTGGCGAGCGCGGCCCAGGGACTGCGCAGCGGCGCGGTAGCGGGCTTGCGCCTCGGCCTCGGCACGCGCCAGGCCCTCGAGGTCCGAGGCGGCGGTGAGCGCCGTGAGCCGCTCGCGCGCCTCGCCCAGCAGCCCGGCGAGCGCGCCAGGCTCGCAGCGGAACTTGCGCGCGGCGGCGTGCAGTGCGCTCAGGCGCGCGTCGAGTTCGGCCAGGCGCCCGGCGTCGAGCTCGGTGCGGTCCAGATAGCGGGCCAGTTCGCCTGCCGCGTCGTCGATCTGGATGCGTGCGGCCTCGAGCGAGTCGACGATGGGCGCGAGGCGCGCGTCGAACTGCGCGAGCTGAGTCAGGCGCGCGATCACCGTGTCCACCTGGACGAGCGCCGCGCCGTCGGCCTCGGCCAGGGCATCGATCGCCGCCTGCGCGCCCTCGAGCAGGCTCGCGCCGTGCGCCAGGCGCCGGTGCTCGGCCTGCACGGCCTCCCACTCGCCCGCGCCGGGAGCGAGTTCGCCCAGCTCCTCGACCGTCCAGCGCAGCCGGTCCTGCTCGGCCAGCGCGGCCTGGGCCATCTGCTGCGCGGCCTCGCGGGCGCGCAGCGCGCGGCGCCAGTCGGCCCAGAGCGCGCCGAGCTCGGCGGTCTGGGCGCCCAGGCCGCCGTGCTCGTCGAGCAACGCGAGCTGCGCGGCGGGCCGCAGCAAGGACTGGTGGGCGTGCTGGCCGTGCACGTCGACCAGCAGCTCGCCGAGTTCGCGCAACTGGGCGAGCGCGGCCGCGCTGCCGTTGATCCAGGCACGGCTGCGTCCGCCGGCCTCGACCACGCGGCGCACCAGCACGGTGTCCTGGGCGGCGATGCCCGCCTCCTCGAGCCAGGCCGCGGCCGCCGGGTGCACGCGGAACTCGGCGCTCACCTCGGCGCGCGGCGCGCCCTCGCGCACCACGTCGGCCTCGGCGCGCTCGCCCAGGGCGAGCTGCAGTGCGTCGATGAGGATGGACTTGCCGGCGCCGGTCTCGCCGGTGAGCGCGGTGTAGCCGGGCGCGAGGTCCAGCTCGAGCGCGTCGACGATCACGAAGTCGCGGATGGCGAGGGACAGCAGCATGCGGATCAGCCGCGCGTGGCGGGTTCGCTCGGCATGACGTTCCAGTGCAGCTTCTGGCGCAGGGTGTCGAAGTGGTTGTGGCCGAGCGGGTGCAGCAGGGTGACGACCTCGCGCGCGCGCCGCGCCCTGAGCACGTCGCCGGGGGCGAGGTTGGTGAAGGACTGCATGTCGAAGTGCGCCGAGGCGTCGCGCACGTCGGTGATCTCGATCTCGATGGCCACGTCGTCGGGCAGCACGATGGGGCGGTTCGAGAGGGTCTGCGGCGCCACCGGCACGAGCACCAGCCCGGCCAGACGCGGGTGCAGGATGGGGCCGTCGGCGGACAGCGCGTACGCGGTCGAGCCCGTGGGCGTGGCCAGGATCACCCCGTCGGCGCGCTGGTTGTACATGGTCACGCCGTCGACGCGGACGGTGAACTCGACCATGCCGCCGGCCACGCCGCGCGAGATCACCACGTCGTTGACGGCGCGCGCCTCGAAGGCGCGCACGCCGTCGCGCTCGATGGCCGCGTCGAGCATGGTGCGGGTTTCGGTCTCGTACTCGCCCGCGAGCATGGCCGGCAGGCGGGTTTCCATGCCGTCGAGCGGCACGTCGGTGATGAAGCCCAGGCGGCCGTGATTCACGCCGATCAGGGGCAGGCCGTAGGGCGCGAGCTCGCGGGCGATTCCCAGCATGGTGCCGTCGCCGCCCAGCACGATGGCCAGGTCGGCTTCGCGGCCGATCTCGGCGAGCGTGTAGCCGCGCGAGCTGCCGCCGAGGCGCTCGGCGGTCGAAGCCTCGAGCATGGCGCGCACGCCGGCGGACTCGACGATCGTGAGCAGCCGCGCCAGCGGCTCGGCGACCGTCTCGGCGCGCTTGCCGAAGATGGCCACGGAGCGGAAGGGGCGGGCGGCGGGCGCGGGAGCAGGCATGCGCCGATTATTGCAGGAAGGCCACACCCGCAGTCATGTGGCGCGGCGCGGCGTGGCGCCTGCGTAGAATCGACCGCATGCTGGACGAGCGCGCCCGATCCCTGCTCAAGACCCTGATCGAACTGCACATCGCGGACGGTCAGCCGGTGGGCTCGCGGGCCTTGTCGCGGGCCTCGGGCCTGGACCTGTCGGCGGCGACCATCCGCAACGTGATGGCCGACCTCGAGGACCTGGGCTACATCGCCAGCCCGCATACCTCGGCCGGGCGCGTGCCCACCCCGCGCGGCTATCGCCTGTTCGTCGATCGTCTGCTCACGGTCCAGCCGATCGAGGCCCAGGCGGCCGACGCGATCCGCAGTCGCGTTCCGGTGGGCGACCCGTCACGCGCGCTGCATCAGGCGGCCCAGGTGCTTTCGAGCCTGTCGCACTTCGCGGGGGTGGTGCACACGCCGCGCCGCTCCAGCGCCTTCCGCCAGGTGGAGTTCGTGCGCCTGGGCGAGCGCCGCGTGCTGCTGATCATCGTCACCCCCGAAGGCGACGTGCAAAACCGCATCCTGGCCACCGAGCAGCCCTACACCCAGTCGCAGCTGCTCGCCGCCGCCAACGTGCTCAACGAGCACTACGCCGGCCTGGGCTTCGACGAGGCGCGCCGGCGCCTGCAGGGCGAGCTGCGCGAGCTGTCGGGCGACATCGCGCGCCTGATGCAGGCGGCGGTCGAGGCCGGCAGCGAGGCGATGGCCGCGTCGGACCCGATGGTGATCTCGGGCGAGCGCAATCTGCTCGAGGTCGCCGACCTCTCGGCCGACCTTGGCCGGCTGCGCCGCCTGTTCGAGGTGTTCGAGCAGAAGACCCAGCTCGTGCGCCTGCTCGACACCTCGATCGGCGCCGCCGGGGTGCAGATCTACATCGGCGGCGAGTCCCGGCTCGTGCCGGTCGACGAGATGAGCCTGGTGGTCGCGCCCTACAGCGTGGATGGCCAGGTGGTCGGCACGCTGGGAGTGATTGGACCCACGCGCATGGCCTACGAGCGCGTCATTCCGATCGTCGACATCACCGCTCGGCTGCTGTCGAGCGCGCTGAGCCAGCAACCATGAACGCCGGCCGGATCGCGCTGGCCGCTGCCGTGGCATTGCTGGCTTGCACCCTGCAGGCGGCGCGCGCACAGGACATGAGCGCCGCGAATTTCGCGCCGCTGCGCGAGGCGGCAGTGGCCGACGAGTCCGCCTGGCGCGACTGGCATTCGGGCGTGCTGCTGGCGGCCTTCGGGCCGATCTACCAGGCCGCCTTCGCCGAGTGCAGTGCGGGCGCGACCATGGCGGACGCGCAGCCGTTTTCCTTCGTGCTGGTGATCGGCCCCGACGGCGCGGTGCAGCGCCTGGGAGCCGACCGCAACACGCGCATCTGGCAGTGCATGCGCGGCAAGTTCGCCTTCGCACGGCTGCCGGCACCGCCCAAGGCGCCCTACCACCTGCTCATGCACCAGCGCTTCCGCGAGCCGCCGCCGTCGGTCGCGCCCGACACCCCGCGCTAGGGCGGCCTGCCGGGCGCCGGGCACGGGGGTCCTTCAGTGGCGCCGCTGCGTCCAGGGCGCGGCCGCCAGGCACAGCCAGCCCAGCATCAGCGCGAGCCCGCCCGCCGGCGTGATGAGCGGCCAGGGGCGCCAAGCGGTAAGCACCAGGGCGTAGAGGCTGCCCGAGAAGGCGAGCATGCCGGCCAGGAAGCACAGCGCCGCGATGGTGACGAGTCGCGTGGGCCACTGCGTGGCAGCCCAGGCGCAGGCCAGCAGCGCCAGCGCGTGCACGAACTGGTAGTCCACCCCCGTCTGGAAGACCGCGACCTGGGCGGCCTCGGCCACGCGCCGCAGGCCGTGCGCCGCGTAGGCGCCCAGCCCCACCGCCAGCAGCGCGGCCAGCGCGCCGAGGCTGAACCACAGGCGCGCGATCACGCGTCGGCGGCGTTGGGGCCGATGGCCACGGCGTGGAAGCCGGCATCGACGTAGACCACGTCGCCGGTCATGCCGCTGGCCAGGTCCGACAGCAGGAAGGCCGCCACGTTGCCCACCTCGTCGATGGTCACGGTGCGACGCAGGGGCGCGTTGCCTTCCATGAAGCGCAGCAGCTTCGAGAAGCCGGCAATGCCGCTGGCGGCCAGGGTCTTGATCGGACCGGCCGAGATCGCGTTGGCGCGGATGCCGCGCGGCCCCAGGCTCGCGGCGAGGTAGCGCGTGCTTGCCTCGAGCGCGGCCTTGGCCACGCCCATGGTGTTGTAGTTGGGCACGACCTTCTCGGCGCCGAGGTAGGTGAGGGTCAGCAGCGATCCCGCGCGTCCCTCCATCAGCGGCAGGGCGGCCTTGGCCAGGGCCGGGAACGAGTAGGCCGAGATGTCGAGCGCGATGCGGAAGTTCTCGCGGTCCAGGCCCTCGACGAAGTCGCCGGTGATCGCCTCGCGCGGCGCGAAGCCGATCGAGTGCACCAGCCCGTCGAGCGCGCCCCAGCACGCCTGGAGTCCGGCGAAGGTGGCGGCGATCTGCTCGTCCTGGCCCACGTCCATGTCGAAGACCCGGTCGGAGCCGAACTCGGCCGCGAAATCGGTGATCCGGTCCTTGAAGCGCTCGCCCACGTAGGTGAAGGCCAGCTCGGCGCCCTCGCGGTGACAAGCCTTGGCGATGCCGTAGGCGATCGAGCGGTTGGACAGCAGCCCGGTGATCAGGATGCGCTTGCCGGCGAGAAACCCCATGGTCTGGCCCTTGCGTGGATTCGTGCCCGGCCCGCCGCCGGCGGACCTCTTCGGAAGCGCGCGAGTATAGGGGAGGCCGTGTAGGCAGCCCCCCTTACTCCGAAGGCAGTAGAGGCGGCCCGCGGGCTGATGCAGGTCAAGCCTGTGGGCGATTCGAGCCCCGACACTCGACGCCTTGCCGTAGCGCCAGCCGCAGGGAGGCCGCGTGAGCCTGTTCGATGTGCTGTCCGCCCAGGGATTGCCGCCGCTGCGGCTCAAGGGGCGCAGCCTGCTGCCCGTGGTTCAGGGAGGCATGGGCGTGGGCATCTCGGCGCACCGCCTGGCCTCGGCCGTGGCCGCCACCGGCGCGGTGGGCACCATCGCCTCGGTGGATCTGCGCCATCACCATCCCGACCTCGTCGAGGCGGGCCACGGTCTGCGCGACCGCGCCGAGCTCGAGCGCTTCAACCTGATCGCACTCGATCGCGAGGTGCGCGCCGCGCGCGCCGCGGCCAAGGGGCAGGGCGCGATCGCGGTGAACGTGATGAAGGCCGTGGACCAGCACCCCGCCCTGGTGCGCCAGGCGTGCGAGTCAGGCGCCGACGCAATCGTCATGGGCGCGGGCCTGCCGCTCGACCTGCCGGAGCTGACGGCCGACCATCCCAACGTGGCCCTGGTGCCGATCTTGTCCGACTCGCGCGGCGTGGCCCTGGTGCTCAAGCGCTGGATGCGCAAGGGGCGCGTGCCCGACGCCATCGTGATCGAGCACCCGAAGTACGCCGGCGGCCACCTGGGCGCGGCCCGCGTCGAGGATCTGGGCGACGCGCGCTTCGAGTTCGAACGGGTGGTCGTGGAGGTGCAGGCCGCGCTGCGCGACTTGGGCCTGACTGCCGCGGACGTGCCGCTGATCGCCGCGGGCGGGGTCAATTCGCACGCGCGGGTGCGTGAGCTGCTGGGGGCGGGCTACGCCGCGGTGCAGCTGGGCACGGCCTTCGCGGTGACGGTGGAGGGCGACGCGCACCCGGAGTTCAAGCGCGTGCTGGCCGGGGCGCGCCCCGAGGACATCGTCGAGTTCATCAGCGTCGCCGGGCTGCCGGCGCGCGCCGTGCGCACGCCCTGGCTTGCCCGCTACCTGAGCCATGAGGTGCGGCTGCGCGAAAAGGCCGCTCAGCGCGTCACCGAGGTCAAGGATGCGCTGCGCGAGACCGCGGGCAAGTGCGCCGTGGCGCTCAACTGCCTCACGCAATGCGGCCTGCGCGACGGCATCGCCAAGTTCGGCCAGTTCTGCATCGACAGTCAGCTGGCGGCTGCCATGCGCGGCGAGGTCTCTCGCGGACTCTTCTTTCGTGGAGGGGCGAGCCTGCCCTTCGGCGACGCCATCCGCCCGGTGAGCGAACTGGTCGAGTACCTGATCTCGGGCCGCATGCCCGACGCCCTCGAGCCGGCCTGAGCGCGTCGCCGCCGGCCGGCTAGCGCTGGGCCGCGGCCAGGGCTGCCTTGCCGGATTCGCCCTTGGCGCCGGCGGTCTTCGCGCTGCTGCGCGCTTTGGCCGCCCCGGTCGGTGACTTCTTGCCCGTGGCAGCTTGCGTCTTCTTGGCACCCGCGCCCTGAGTGCTCGCGGTCTTGCTGCTCGCGGTCTTGCTGCCCGCGCTCTTGCCGCCCCCGGTCTTTGCGCCCGCGCTGGCCGCACTGCGTGCCGCGGCAGCCGGCACCTCCAGGGTGAGGCGCTGGCCGGCGAAGAGCGAATTCTTCGTCAGGCTGTTCCAGCGGATCACGTCCTGCGGTGCGATCTGGTAGCGCGCGGCCACGCTCTGCACCGACTCGCCCTTGCGCACCCGGTAGGTGATGCGCCGCATCTGCTGCTCGGGCACCAGGGTGAACTGCCCGGCGAGGCTGGCTGCCGTGATGTCGGCATCCATCGATTCGTCGCGCGGGATGAGCAGCGTCGAGCCGGGCGTGGGCTTGTAGCGCGCCGGCACGCGATTGGCCTCGCGCAACTGGGCTTCGCTGATGCCGGCGCGGCGCGCCACGGAGGCCAGGGTGTCGCCCTGGGCGAGCTTGTAGGTGGTCCAGCTGGCCAGTGGCTGGCCCGTCGCCTCCCAGGCGGCGAGGTTGGCCGTGAACAGGTCGACCTTGTCGGCCGGCAGCAGGATGGGCGTGTTGTGCGCGGCCGGGATCACCGGCCGGTTGTGCGCCGGGTTGAGCGCGGTGAAATCCGCGAGCTTCATGCCGGCGAGGCGGGCAGCGGTGTTCACATCCATGTCGCGCGTCGGATGCACCTGAACGAAGTAGGGCTCGTTGACCACGGCGGGCAGGCTCACCGCATAGCGCTTCGGATCGGCGACGATGTTCTTGATCGCCTGCAGCTTGGGCACGTAGTGCTGGGTCTCGAGCGGCATGCGCAAGTCGACGTAGCCGGTTCCCAGCCCGGCGCGCCGATTGCGCTCGATCGCCCGGCCGACCGAGCCCTCGCCCCAGTTGTAGGCGGCGAGCGCGAGCCGCCAGTCGCCGAACTGGTCGTAGAGCTTCTGCAGGTAGTCGAGCGCGGCGCGAGTCGACTCGACCACGTCGCGACGCTCGTCCTTCCAGTGGTTCTGGGCGAGGTCGAAGTCCTTGCCGGTGGAGGGGATGAACTGCCACAGGCCCGCGGCCTTGGCGCTCGACACGGCCTCGGGCTGAAAGGCGCTCTCCACGAAGGGCAGCAGGGCCAGTTCGGTGGGCATGCCCCGCGCCTCGATCTGCTCGACGATGTAGTAGAGGTAGCGGCTCGAGCGCCGCATCATGCGTTCGAGGTACTCGGGCTGCGAGGCGTACCAGCGCGTGCGCTGCTCGACGATGGGGGTGTCGAGGTCCGGCATCGCGAAGCCGCGCCGGATGCGCTCCCAGATGTCGCCAGGCGGGGCAGGCGAGGCCGTGTCGCCCAAGGCGCCGGGCACCGTCTTCAGGAGGCTGCCGAGTTGGTCCGGCGCGCTGTGCGGGCCGGTCGCGGTGCCCGCGGGAGGCGGTGCGGTGGGGGCCACGGTGCGGGTGGTCTCGCCCGTCTTGGAGTCGGCGGAGGCGGGCGCAGCGCTGCGCGGATCGGGCGCGACGCTGGCGCAGCCAGCGAGGCTCAGGCAAAGAAGTGCCAGCCGGATCCCGCGCATATTGAAAACCCCAAACGAATCAAGGCAGTGTAGAAAGAAGCTCGACTGCGAGTCAAATTGCCCAGGAGCCCGCAAGGGCAAGGGTCTAGCCGCGAAAGCCGTCCTTCCAGGCGCGCAGCGCGGCAAAGCTCGCGACCCGATCCGTGGCCGCACGTGCATCGCGCTGCGCCGCGCTTGCGCGCAAGGTCGGCTCGCCTGATCGCAGGAAGGGGTTGGTGAGCCGCTCCTCGGCCACCGTGCTCGGCACCGTGGGTTGGCCGGCGTGCCGCAGCGCGACCGCGCGCGCGGTGCGCTGCGCGACGGCGGGGTTGCCGGGCTCGGCGGCGGCCGCGAAGCGCAGGTTCGCCAGCGTGTACTCGTGCGCGCAGTAGACCCTGGTGGCGGGCGGCAGAGCGGCGAGCTTGTCGAGCGAGGCCAGCATCTGCTCGGGCGTGCCTTCGAACAGGCGGCCGCAGCCGGCGGCGAAGAGCGTGTCGCCGCAGAAGAGCGCTGGCGGCACGAGCTGCCCGCAGTAGTAGGCAATGTGCCCGGCCGTGTGCCCGGGTACGTCGAGCACCGCGAACTGCGTGCCCAGCAGATCGAAGCGCGCACCCTCGTGCAGCGCCACGTCGCGGCAGGGGATGTGCTCGTGGGCCGGGCCGTAGACGCGCGCGCCCGTGGCCTCGACCAGGGCCGCCACGCCGCCCACGTGATCGGGGTGGTGATGAGTCACTAGAATCGCCGTGAGCTTGCACTGCTCGGCGCTGAGCCGAGCCAGCACCGGGCCGGCGTCGCCGGGATCGACCACAGCGGCCTCGCCATCGTGGCTGAGCCACCAAATGTAGTTGTCACTGAAGGCTTCGATGGCATCGATCTGCATCGTCTGCTCCCTGGCCCCGGGCCGTGCATCGCCCGTGCATTGTGCCCGCCATGACTAGCGGCGTGCCCGGCGCGCCGGACTTCGCCCAGTTCCTGGACTCTCCGCCCGGGCGCTACGTGCTCGCCTGGGAGCAGGCGCAGATCGACCGCGTGGTGGGCGACGTGTTCGGCTACCACGCGCTGCAGATCGGCCTGCCGCAGCTCGACGCCTTGCGCGAGAACCGCATGCCCCTGAGGCTGCGCGTGGGCGAGGCCGAGCGCGGCCCGGGGCAGGGCGCCGCGCCGTGCCCGGCGGTGGTGGCCGGCTACGAGGAACTGCCCTTCGCCACCCAGTCGATCGACCTCGTGGTGCTGCCGCACACGCTGGAGTTCGCGCGCGAGCCGCACCAGGTGCTGCGCGAGGTCGACCGCGTGCTGGTGCCCGAGGGCCAGGTGCTGATCGTGGGTTTCAACCCGGCGAGCCTGTGGGGCCTGCGCCAGTGGATGGTGCGGCTCGGCGCCCATCCCTACCTGCCGCGCGAGGGGCAGTTCATCCACCTCGCGCGCATCAAGGACTGGCTCAAGCTGCTGTCTTTCGAGGTGCAACTCGGCCGCTTCGGCGCCTATGTGCCCTGGGCGAGGAGCGAGCAGTGGCTCGCGCGCTGGGGATTCCTCGATCGTGCCGGCGACCGCTGGTGGCCGGTGCTGGGGTCGCTCTACATGGTGACCGCCGTCAAGCGTGTGCGTGGCATGCGCCTGATCGGCCCGGCCTGGAAGAAGCCCGAGGCGGCCAGCCCCACGCTCGCGCCCGTGACCACCCGCGCGCTGCTGTTCGGGCAGGTGGCACCCTTGGCGCGGCCGCACAGCGCCAACGACCCGGACCAGCCGGCCGATTGCGCATGAAGCACGCCAAGGCGATCGAGCTTGCCGTGCCCGAGGGCGCACCGGCGGCGCCCGAGCCCGCCGTCGAGATCTGGACCGACGGGGCTTGCAAGGGCAATCCGGGGCCGGGCGGCTGGGGCGCCTATCTGCGCTACGCGGGCCGCGAGAAGGAGCTCTTCGGCGGCGCGCCTGCCACCACCAACAACCGCATGGAACTGCAGGCGGTGATCGAGGCGCTGGCCGCGCTCACCCGCGGCTGCCGCGTGGTCGTGCACACCGACTCGCAGTACGTGAAGAACGGCATCACCGAGTGGCTGCCCAACTGGGTGCGGCGCGGCTGGCGCACCGCGGACAACAAGCCGGTCAAGAACGACGACCTCTGGAAGCGTCTGGCGCAGGAAGTGGCGCGGCACCAGGTGCAGTGGCGCTGGGTCAAGGGCCATGCCGGCATCGACGGCAACGAACGGGCCGACGCCCTGGCCAACCGCGGCGTGGAACTCGGGCGAGCCCGTTGACTGCCCTGCCGGATTCGCCGCCGCTGCGGCCGGGGTGGCGCAGTCGCGCAGCGCGAGCCCCTCGGCGCTGGGTGTAAAGTCCGCAGGCGGGCCACCCTCGGGCCCGTTTCGTTTTCTGGTCATGACAGCACGCAGACTCGGTTTCTACTTTCTGGTCGCCGCGGGATTCGCCGCGGCGCTTTATTTCGCCTGGCGCTGGCAGTCGGCTCCCAAGCCGGCAGCCGAACCGGCCAAGTCTGCCGGTGCCCCGGCGCAGCCCGGCGCGGCCAAGGGCCCCGGCGGCCCCGGCGCGGGCCCCGTGCCGGTGGAGGTCGTGGTGGCGGCCACGCGCCCCCTGCGCGAGGAGGTGAGCGCGGTGGGCAGCGTGCGCGGCAACGAGTCGGTGGTGCTCAAGCCCGAGATCGCGGGACGCGTGGCGCGCATCGCGTTCGCCGAAGGGCAGCGGGTGCGCAAGGGCGCGGTGCTGGTCGAGCTCGATGCCCGCGTGGCGCGGGCCGAGGCCGACCAGGCGCGCGCGCAGTTCGAGCTGGCCAAGTCGCAGTTCGCCCGCACGCAGGATCTCGCCGCCAAGAGCTTCGTGTCGTCGAGCGCCCAGGATCAGGCGGCGTCGAACCTCGCGGTCGCCGAGGCCGCCTACGCACTGGCGCAGGCGCGGCTCGACCGCTACCTGCTGCGCGCGCCCTTCGACGGGACGCTGGGCCTGCGCACGGTCTCGGTGGGCGACTACGTGAAGGACGGCGCCGAGCTGGTCTCGCTCGAAGACACCTCTTCGGTGCGGATCGACTTCCGTCTTCCCGAGCGCTACGTGGGTCAGGTGGGCGCGGGCCGGGCGATCGAGTTCACGGTCGACGCGCTGCCCGGCAAGGTCTTCACGGCGCGGGTTGACGCGGTCGACTCGCAGGTGGACGCCAATGGCCGCTCGCTGCTGGTGCGCGCGCGCGCACCCAACGAGGCGGGACAGTTCAAGGGCGGGATGTTCGCGCGCGTGCGCGTGCAGCTCGGCGAGCGCGCCAACGCCGTGGTCCTGCCCGAGGAGGCGCTGGTGCCCTCGGCCACCGGGCAGGTGGTGTTCAAGGTGGTCGACGGCAAGGCCGTGCGCACCCCGGTCACGGTGGGGCTGCGCCGCGAAGGCCAGGTCGAGATCCTCGCGGGCGTGACGCCGGGCGAGACCATCGTCAGCGCCGGCCAGATCCGCCTGCAGCGCGATGGGCTGCCGGTGCGCGTGGTCGATGGTGCCGCCAAGGGCGCGGAGTCGACGCCGGCCGCCAAGGCCGAGCCGGCGACGGCCAAGCCAGCGGCTGCGCCCGCGGCTGCGCCCGGCGCGGCACCCGCACCCGCGCCCGAGAAGAAGCCGGGGGCCTGAGATGAGCGCGCACGCAACCCGTCTTGCGCGCCCTGACGCACCGATGCGGAGGCCCGCGTGAGCCTGTCGGAGATCTGCATCCGCCGCCCGGTGTTCGCCACCGTGCTGTCGCTGCTCATCCTGCTGGTGGGCCTGGTGTCGTACCAGCGCCTCGCGGTGCGCGAGTACCCCAAGATCGACGAGCCGGTGGTCACCGTCGAGACCCGCTACCCGGGTGCGGCGGCCGAGATCATCGAGAGCCAGGTGACCAAGCCGCTCGAGGACTCGATCGCCGGCATCGAGGGCGTGGACGTGCTGACCTCGATCTCGCGCGCCGAGCAGAGCCAGATCACGGTGCGCTTCAAGCTCGCGCGCGACGCCGACGGTGCCGCGGCCGACGTGCGCGACCGCGTCTCGCGGGTGCGCCAGCGCCTGCCGCAGGACGCCGACGAGCCGGTGATCGCCAAGGTGGAGGCCGACGCCAACCCGATCATCTGGCTGGCCTTCACCTCCGAGCGCGGCAGCACGCTCGAGATCTCGGACTACGCCAACCGGATCGTCAAGCCGCGCCTGCAGACCCTGCCGGGCGTGGCCGACGTGCGCGTGTTCGGCGAGCGGCGCTACGCGATGCGCATCTTCCTGGACCGCGACCGGCTCGCCGCCTTCGGGCTCGCGCCGGCCGACGTCGAGGACGCGCTGCGCCGCCAGAACGTCGAGATCCCCGCCGGCCGCATCGAGAGCCGCCAGCGCGAGTTCAACGTGGTGTCGCAGACCGACCTCGTCACGCCCGAGCAGTTCGGCGAAGTGATCATTCGCAGCGTCAACGGCGCGCCGGTGCGCATCCGCGACGTGGCCGACGTGTTCGTGGCGCCGGTCTCGGAGCGCGCGATCGTGCGCTACAACGGCCAGCCGGCGGTGTCGCTGGGCCTGATCCGCCAGGCCACGGCCAATCCGCTCGACATCGCCAAGGCGGTGCGCGCCGAACTGCCGCGCATCGAGGCCAGCCTGCCCGAGGGCATGCGCGTGCGCGTGGCCAACGACCAGACCGTGTTCATCGACGAGGCGATCAAGAACGTCTACATCACCATCGCCGAGGCGGTGGTGCTGGTGGCGCTGGTGGTGTTTTTCTTCCTGCGCAGCCTGCGTGCTTCGATCATTCCGCTGGTGACGATTCCGGTGTCGCTGATCGGCGCCTTCGCGCTGATGTACGCGGCGGGCTTCACGGTCAACACCCTCACCCTGCTCGCGCTGGTGCTGGCCATCGGCCTGGTGGTCGACGACGCCATCGTCGTGCTCGAGAACATCTACCGCCACATCGAGGAGGGCATGCGCCCCTTCGAGGCGGCGCTCAAGGGCATGCGCGAGATCAGCTTCGCGGTGATCGCGATGACCTTCACGCTGGTGGCGGTGTTCCTGCCGCTGGCCTTCACGCCGGGGCGCACCGGGCGGCTGTTCGTCGAGTTCGCGCTCGCGCTGGCGGGTGCGGTGGCGGTGTCGGGATTCGTTGCGCTGACGCTCACGCCGATGATGTGCTCGCGGCTGCTGCGCCACGAGGCGAGCCACGGCAGGCTCTACAACGCCATCGAGCGCTTCCTGCTGGCGGTGAGTCGCGGCTACGAGCGCTCGCTGCACTGGGTGCTGGATGCGTCTCGCCCTGGCGTGAAGCTCGGGCGGATGCGCGTGTTCGACACCAACCGCGCCTGGGTGCTCTTGGCTGTCGTGGCGCTGGGCGTGGCCACCGCCTGGCTCTACTCGACCATGAAGCGCGAGCTCGCGCCCACCGAGGATCGCGGCACGCTCCTGGCTAGCTTCAGCGGCCCGGAGGGGGCGTCCGTGGACTTCACGGCGCGCTACGGCACGCGCATCGAGGAGATCGCCGCACGCTACCCGGTGTTCGACCGCATCTTCGTGGTCAGCGGCGTGCCCACCGCCACCCAGGGAATCTCGTTCCTGCGCATGATCCCCTGGGCCGAACGCGACAAGCACGCCGCGCAGCTTGCCCGCGAACTGGCGCCGCAACTGGGATCGATCCCCGGGGTGCTGGCCTTCCCAGTGGTGCCGCCTTCCCTGGGCCAGGGCTTCCGCGACCGGCCGGTGAGCTTCGTGGTGGTGTCGTCCGAGCCCTACGAAGAAATCAACAAGGTGGTGCAGGGGATCCTGGGAGACATGGCCAGGAACCCCGGCTTCCAGGCGCCCGACTCCGACCTGCGCCTGAACCGGCCCGAGCTGCGCGTGAGCGTCGACCGCGACAAGGCGGCTGACGCCGGCGTGCAGATCGAGACCGTGGGCCGCACCCTCGAGACCATGCTGGGCGGCAGAAACGTCACGCGCTTCAAGAAAAACGGCGAGCAGTACGACGTGGTGGTGCAGGTGCGCGGCGACGAGCGCAACGCGCCCGAGGACATCAGCAACATCTTCGTGCGCGGCAAGGGCGACCAGATGATCCCGCTCTCGGGCCTGGTCAAGGTGGACGAGGGCATCTCGCCCCGCGAGCTCAACCACTTCGGTCAGCGCCGCGCGGTGACCATCACGGCCAACCTTGCGCCGGGCTACACCCTGGGCGAGGCGCTCGATGCGATGCGCGTGATCGCCGATCGTCACCTCAAGCCGGGCTACGCCACCGAGCTTGCCGGCCTGTCGCGCGAGTTCCGCGAGTCGGGCTCGGCGCTCGCGCTGGTGTTCGTGCTGGCGCTGGCCTTCATCTACCTGGTGCTCGCCGCGCAGTTCGAGAGCTTCCGCGATCCCTTCATCATCATGCTCACCGTGCCGCTGGCGATGTTCGGCGCGCTGCTGGCGCTCACGCTGAGCCCGATCGGCTCGCTCAACGTGTACTCGCAGATCGGTCTCGTGACCCTGATCGGCCTGATCACCAAGAACGGCATCCTGATCGTGGAGTTCGCCAATCAGCTCCAGGCGCAGGGCCATGCCGCGCGCGAGGCGGCGGTGGGTGCCGCCGTGTTGCGCCTGCGCCCCATCCTGATGACCACCCTGGCGACGGTCTTCGGAGCCTTGCCGCTGGCCCTGGCCAGCGGTGCGGGCGCCGAGAGCCGTCAGCAGATCGGCCTGGTGATCGTGGGTGGACTGAGCTTCGGCACGCTGTTCACGCTCTACGTCATCCCCACGGTCTACAGCTGGCTTGCCCGCCGGCGCGAGCACGGCGAGGTCGTGGCCGGCGAGGCCGGTGCTTCGGGCGGCGGCGGTCTGAGCCACGGACCGGCGGCGCGGGAGCCCTAGGATGAGGCAGGTCGTCCTCGATACCGAGACCACGGGCCTCGAAGCCCGCCTCGGTCACCGCGTGATCGAAATCGGTTGCGTCGAGCTCGCCGGGCGGCGACTGACGCAGCGCCACTTTCACCGCTACCTCAACCCCGAACGCGAAATCGACGAGGGCGCCGAGGCCGTCCACGGACTGTCGGCCGAGTTCCTGGCGGACAAGCCGCGCTTTGCCGAGGTGGTCGACGAGCTGCTCGCCTTCGTGGCCGGTGCCGAGGTGATCATCCACAACGCGGCCTTCGACGTGGAGTTTCTCGACGCCGAGCTCGATCGCCTGGGCCGTGGGCGCTTTCGCGAGCACGCGGCGCGGGTCACCGACACGCTGGCCATGGCGCGCGAACTGCACCCCGGCAAGCGCAACAACCTCGACGCGCTGTGCGAGCGCTACGGCGTGTCGAACCAGCACCGCACGCTGCACGGCGCGCTGCTGGATGCGGGGCTGCTGGGCGAGGTCTACCTGGCCATGACTCGCGGTCAGGACAGCCTGGTGATCGACCTGCCGGTCGATGCCGCTCAGGAGGAGTCGGCCACCCCGCTCGCGGTCGAGCGGCTGCGGCTGGTGACGGCCAGCGCCGAGGAGGTGGCTGCCCACGAGGCGGTGCTCGACGGCATCGCCAAGGAAGCCAGGCGCGAGCCGGTGTGGCGCGCAATCGCTCTGGGCTGAGGGTCGCGCAAGCGCCGCGGTGCGGCCTACGACTTTCGCCGTAGCACGCGCGGCAGACCGTGCTTGCGACCTCTGTTGAATGGAGCGTTGCGGGCGCAGCGCGCAGCATGGCTGCACGTCGATGTCGACGTGACCCTGAAAGGGAACCGCCATGCGCCAAGATCTGCTCGACTCCTCGTCCGAAAACCTTCGCCGCCGCATCGGCCTGGTTCGCGCCCTTGCGGCCGCACTGATCGTGCTCGGCGTGGCCTCGATCGCCTTCCTCGTGCAGCCCGACGCCCGCAAGCCTGCGCTCGGCGACTTTGGGGTGGCCTCGGTGGCAGGGGTGGCCGACGTCGCTGCGCAAGCAGCGCCGACCGAACTGAGCCAGCCTCCGGTTGCCGCGCCGGCTCAGGATGGCGCGGCTGCGCGCGGCGAGCGCGCCGACGAGCCCACGGTCGACGATGCCACCAACCCGCACGGTGGCTGAGATGCGCGGTCGCACGCTGCTGATCGGCGTACTGGCGGCCGGTGCGAACAGCGTACTGGCTGCCGGCCCGGGGGCGGCGGACGAATCGCCCTGCCCCTACTACGCTGTCGACATCGCCGCTTTCCACACCTGCGGCGCGTTCGGCGAGGGCGAGTCTGCCCCGCCGCCGACGCTTGACGAGCCCCTGCTGCCGGTCAGCCGTCGCACGATACTGGGCCAGTACACCGACGCCGCCGGCGCGCACCGGCTGCGCACTTCAGGGGCTGCACACGTCTTGTTGGTCGACCTGCGCTCCGAGTCCGAGTTCGTCAGCGCGGGAGGCCCCGAGCCCACTGACCTGCGCGTGCCCTGGCCTCAGGGCGAGGCCACGCCTGCGGAAGTGGCAGCCTTCGTGGTGACCTTCGGGCAGGCACTCGCGGCGCGCGGCCTGGATAGAGACACGCCCGTGCTCTTGATCTGCGCCAGTGGCCGGCGCAGCACCGCAGCGACCGACGCGCTGGCGCACGCGGGCTACACGCGGGTGACCAACGTGATCGACGGCTACGAGGGCGACGAGACTCTGGGTTTGCTGGGCTGGCGAAAATCGGGACTGCCGCTGCGCGTCGCGGTGGCGCGCTAGCTCACGGCGAGGGCCGCTGCAGCCTGTGCTGCGCGGCCAGCACCGCCTCGGTGCGGTTGCGCGCGCCCAGCGCCTTGAAAATGGCCATCAGGTGGACTTTCACCGTGCCCTCCGTCAACCCCAGTTCGCGAGCGATCAGCTTGTTGGGCAGGCCGCGCGCGAGGCACTCGAGCACCTCGTGCTGACGCGGGGTGAGCACGTCGTCGCGCGCCGCGGGGTGCGGGCCCGCGCCCTCGAGCAGGCGCAGCGGCACGTAGCTACCTCCGGCGAGGATCAGGCGCACCGCCTGCAGTATGACCTCGGCGCGGTCGGACTTGGGTATGAAGCCTGCGACGCCCAGCGCAATGAGTTCACGCACCAGCCCTGGATCCTCCTGCGCCGAGACGATCACCAGGCGCACCGCGGGCCAGGTGCGCCTGAGGTACGCAATCCACTCCACGCCTCGGCTGCCAGGCATGTTGAGGTCGAGCAGGGCGAGCTCCGGCGCCGGCAGCTCGGCGAGCCGCGCTTGCGCGGTGGCCGCGTCCTCGGCTTCGATCCACTCGAGTTCGGAACCGAGCGGAGCCAGTGCAGCACGCATAGCCATGCGCACCATCTCGTGGTCGTCGGCCAGCAGCACGCGCCTCACGGGCTGCGGCCCGGGCGCATGGACGGCCGTGACTTGCAGGACTATGGTTTCCGTCGCCATCTGAACTCCGGCACCGTGCGTGCCTAACCTAGACCGATCGGGCGCCCATGTCGATGGAATTTGCCCGTCTCTCGAGCCGCGCCTGCCTGTGCTGGGTGAGCGCGCTGGCGTGTGCCTGGCTGGGGCTCGGTGCAAGCCTTGCGGACGCTGCGACCGGCACCTACCTCGAGCGCTTGGATGCCGCAGTGCTCCTCTCTGCCGAGGGCGAGCACCGGGTCGCGCTGCCGCGCACCTGGGTGAACCAGCAGCGCGGCGCAGCCGCCTATCGGCTCGCGCTCGATCCGCCCGCCGACCGCTCTCACCTGAGCGTGCACGTTGAGGCCAGCACGCTGCCCTTCGAGGTCTGGGCGGACGGGCGGCGGGTCTACGCGACCTACCAGGACAATCCATTCGCCGATCCGCCGCTGCGCAGCTGGCGCATGGCGCAGATGTTCGACCTGCCGCCGGGCGAGTCCGGCCGCGCGCCGCGCGAGCTGATCCTGATCGCCTGGGGGCGCGATGGCAGCTTCGGGGGGCTGGCGCCGGTGTGGGTGGGCGACCGACGGGCGATCGAGCGCGTGGTGCTGCTCACCACCGTGCGCGACACCATCGGACCGCTGGTGATCGCCGCGGTGATCGCCGTTCTGGGGATGTTCGCGCTGATCCTTGCCCGCAGCGGTCGCGATCGGACGCTGTTCATGCTCTTCGGCGTGGGAGCGCTGGCCTGGGCGGTGCAGACCGGGCTCACCCTGCTACCCGAGCGCCCGCTGCCGCTGCCTGCGTACCGCGTTCTGTGGTACTCGCTCTACGTTGGCTACGCGGTGGCGCTCTCAGTGTTCTGCGTGCGCTTCACCGGCCAGCGCTGGCCGGCCTTCGAGCGTGCGGCCTGGACGGCGGCGCTCGGCGTGCCGCTACTGGTGCCGGTGCTTGGCTGGATCGAGGCGCCAGCCTGGATCTACGGCGCGGTGCTGGGTGTGGCAATCGCCTTCGCCGTCGTGGCGCTCGGGGTGGTGGTGCGGCACGCGTTCGCCACCTGGAGCTTCGATGCCTGGCTGCTGCTGGGGGCGGGCACGCTCTCGGTGGTGTTCGCGATCAACGACTGGGTCGAGGCCAACCTGCTCGGCACCCTGGTGCGGCCCTACCACCTCGTGCCCTACGCCGGCCTGGCCTTCATCCTCCTGGCGGGCTGGATGCTGGTGGCGCGCTATCAGCGCACGGCGAGCGCCTACGAATCGCTTTCGGCACAGCTCGAGGGCCGCGTCGCGGCAGGGCGCGCCGAGCTCACGCTTCAGCTGGCCGAGGTGCGGGCGGCACGCGACGCTGCCGAACAGGCCAACGTGGCCAAGTCGCGTTTCTTTGCGGCGGCCAGCCACGACCTGCGCCAGCCGCTGCACTCGCTCGGCCTATACGCGTCGGCGCTCGAGCCGCACCTCACCACGCCCGAGGCGCGCGAGCTTGCTGGCCGCATGGGACAGTCGGTTGAGTCGCTCGATAGCCTGTTCGATGAACTGCTCGACCTCTCGCGCCTCGACGCCGGGATCATCGAACTCAAGCCCTGCCCGGTGGCTCTCGAGGACAGCTTCCAGCGGCTGGACCGCGAGTTCCAGAACGAAGCGCAGGCGCGAGGGCTGCGGCTGCGCTTCGTGCCCACCCGCGCTCTGGCCTGGACCGACCCGGTGCTGATCGAACGCGTACTGGGCAATCTGGTCTCGAACGCGCTGCGCTACACGCGCCGCGGCGGCGTGATCGTGGGCGTGCGGCGGCGCGGCGGCGCGCTGGTACTCGAGGTGATCGACTCGGGTGTGGGCATCGCGCCGGCCGACCGCGCGCGAGTGTTCGACGAGTTCTATCAGGTGGGCAACCCCGCGCGTGACCGCCAGCGCGGGCTAGGCCTTGGCCTGGCGATCGTGCGTCGCCTGTGCGACCTGCTCGGGCACCGCATCGAGCTCGACTCTCAGCCCGGGCGAGGCACGCGCTTTCGGGTGTGGCTGCCGGTCTCGGCCCTGCCGCCGCCGACGCTGGCGCCGCCCCCGGCGCCGGTGCCGGCGGCGGTGCGCGGCCTCGAGGGCCGGCGCGTGCTGCTGGTCGACGACGAGCGCGAGATCCGCGAGGCCTCGGCGCGTGTGCTCGCGCAATGGGGCGCGGACGCACGCGCCGCAGCCGGGCGCGCGGAGGCCGAAGCGGCGATGGCGAGCGGCTGGGCGCCCGAGATCGCGGTGGTCGACTTGCGGCTGGCCAACGGCGAGGACGGCATGGACCTCGTGCACTGGCTGCGCGCTGCGCTGCGGCCCGACCTGCCGGCGGTGCTGATCTCGGGCGACACCGACGCCTCGCAACTCGCGCGCGTACGCGCCAGTCGCCTGCCGCTGCTCACCAAGCCGGTGAGCGCGGCCAAGCTGCGCCTGACTCTGCTTGCGCTGCTCGACGCCTGATCCGGCTCAGCGCGTGCCGTCAGGCCCGCGCAGTTCGCGCTTGAGCACCTTACCGGTGGCGTTCTTGGGCAGCTCGCCGACGAACTGGTAGTGGCGCGGCCGCTTGAAGCGCGCCAGTTCGCCGAGCAGAAAGTGATCGAGCTCGTCCGCGGCGAGTGGCCGACCTGGGCGCGGCACCACCACCGCCAGCACCGACTCGCCCCACTCGGCGTCGGGCACACCGATCACCGCGACCTCGGCCACGGCGGGGTGACGCAGCAGGGCCTCCTCGACCTCGCGCGGGTAGATGTTCGAGCCGCCCGAGATGATGAGGTCCTTGCTGCGGTCCACCAGCGTGAGGTAGCCCGCCTCGTCCAACCGACCCAGGTCGCCCGTGTGCAGCCAGCCGTTGGCCAGCGTCTGCGCCGTGGCTTCGGGCCGATTGAGGTAGCCGGCCATCACCGTGTCGCCACGCACGCAGACCTCGCCGGTTTCCCCGATGGGCAGAGGCTGGGCGCGCCTATCGAGCACGGCGAGCTCGACGCCCGTCTGGGCACGCCCCACCGAGCCCAGCCGCGCGAGCCGCCCTGGGTCCTCGCCCTGGTGCTCCGCGGGTGGCAGCACGGTGATCGTCATGGGGCTCTCGCCCTGGCCGTAGATCTGCGTGAGCCGCGGCCCGAAGACCTCGAGCGCGCGCAGGCAGTCGGCTACGTACATCGGGCCGCCGCCATAGACAATGGTCTTGAGCCCGCGGGCGTCGCCGCGCAGGTGTGCGGCCAGGCGCATCACCATGGTCGGGGCGGCGAAGAACTTCACGCCCTGGCGCAGGGCGAGGAGCTCGTCGATCTCGGCCTCTTCGAAGCCGCGGCTGGCGGGCACCAGTTGCGTGGCGCCCGCAGCAATGTTGGGCAGGATGTACAGGCCCGAGCCATGCGACATGGGTGCGGCGTGCAGCAGGGTCTCGCCCGGCGCCGCGTGCTCGACGTCGGCCAGGTAGTTGAGGCTCATGGCCATCAGGTTGCGGTGCGTGAGCATCACGCCCTTGGGCTGGCCGGTCGTGCCACTGGTGTAGAAGAGCCAGGCGAGTTCGGTGGGTGCGGCCGCGTGCAGGGGCCGAGGTTCGGCGCGCAGCAGGCGCGCGTAGCCGGGGCCGTCGACGTCGAAGAACTCGCAGCCGCCGCCGCTACGCGCAGCGGCGATCGCCGTGGTGTCGATCTCGTTGGTCACGAACGCGGCGCGCACGGCGGCGTCGTCGAAGATGTACGCGAGCTCCTTGGGGTGCAGCTTGGCGTTCACCGGCACCGCGGCCAGTCCGGCCCACCAGCAGGCATAGAGCAGCTCCACGTAGAAGGCGTTGTTCTTCATCACCAGCGCCACGCGATCGCCGGGTGCCAGGCCCAGGGCCGCGAGCGCGCCGGCGAGGCGCGCGGCACGATCGGCAAGCTGTGCGTAGCTGTGGCGCGCGCAACCGGGCTCGATCACCGCCGCGTGATCCGGCAGGCGGCGCGCCGTGCGCAGCAGGGTACTGGCGAGGTTCATGGGGTGGTTTCCCGAGGTTCGTGGCGGCGGGGTGACTCCGGGTTTGTGTACAATTCGGCCCTCCGCATCGGGTGGTTAGCTCAGCGGTAGAGCACTGCCTTCACACGGCAGGGGTCACAGGTTCGAACCCTGTACCACCCACCAACTCCCACCGTCGACGCAGGGCCCTGATTTGCAGACGCAAATCTAACGGGCCCTGACGCGTTCGCATACGTCGTTCTTCGCTCTCGCGCCTGGAGCGCCAACCTGGTCCCGCGTGGGTCTGCCACACGGTCTTGGACGCGTTCCGTCTAACTTCCCCTCGATTTCGGTATATCGGCGGAAGTGCTGCGCACGCAGCCCCGACGAAGGTGGTCAGACGCTGCGCAGTACCAACCATGCCGCGTATGGTCCCGCCGCTAGGACACTCGCTACTCGACCGCGAGGCCATCGGCCCGTCGTGCGCCGCGCGGCCCGTAGACGACACACAATACGTCCTTCGAGGCGACTGCCCGAGGCCGGCCGCCAGCCAATGAAGGGAGGGTGGATGTACAAGAAGCTCACGCGCCGCGAAGCCAACCGCCTGGAACAGCGCACCTTG